>LFRM01342692.1_pt1 | contig 91665 bp, 81 predicted proteins | sample 618341 | NCBI WGS metagenome assembly LFRM01 (sample SAMN03654438, study PRJNA283298) | anaerobic digester metagenome | isolation source: pool of bioreactors CSTR01a, CSTR02a, and CSTR03a thermophilic anaerobic... | place: Denmark: Kgs. Lyngby | collected 2014-05-21 | reverse complement strand
AGGTACGCCTGCTAGCTCTACTATAGAAAATCCGACAATCACATACAATACTCCTGGCACATATGCTGTTACCTTACAAGTAAGCAATGCGCAAGGTACTAATAATATCACAAAAACAAATTATATTCATGTTTATAGTACCACTACTAATAATACAGCACCTATGAGCGAATCTTTTGAGTCTAGTTCTATAAATGATTTTATAGTAATTAATGATACTGGCTCTGTATGGCAAATTAATAATGGAATAGGTTACTCTGGTAGCAAATCTATGTATTTGCAGAATTTCTCTGGTAATAGTGCCGGTAGTTTAGATGAATTTATTACACCAGCATATGATCTCACTGATTTACTATCTGGTCATGCAAAAGTGTCTTTCAAAGTAGCTTATGCAGGTAAATATGTTGCAGGTACCATTTTAACTCCTGCAGATACCATTTACGATAAATTGACTGTTTATACTTCTAATAATTGTGGCGAGACTTGGCAAAATAGACTAGTTAAAAGTGGTGAAGATCTAGCTACTACTGGTCCTTTAGAAACTGAATTTACTCCTAGCTCTACAGATCAATGGGCAGAGTTCAGTTTTATTATTCCGGCTGGATTAGTAACTACTATGGACAATATGAGATTAAAATTTTCTTTTTATTCTAATGGAGGTAATAATATTTACATTGATGATATTAATATTACTTCATTATCTGGATCTGACATAAATTCGCAAACTCTTGCGGGCAATGAAATTAAATTGTATCCCAATCCAGCTAATTCTGATACTAAATTGTATTTAGAGCTAAATAATTCATACAATGTTTCTATTCAAATAATAGACCTTAATGGGAGGTTAGTAAATGATGTATTCAATAATAAAATGAGTGTTGGCAGCTACAATATTGATATAAATAACTTAGATAATTTAGCCACGGGTGTTTATTATGTGAAAGTGAGATTAGATAATAATGAGACATTCCTACCATTGGTTAAGCAATAATAAGATCTATTTTATGTAACCCCAAAATATAATATAAATTAAGCAATATTTATAGTGCTATTTTTATTATGTCTTTTTAAGAAAGTTTTTATTTTTGTAAAAATATAATTATGAAATTATCCAAATTTCCAATTTTAATCATTTTATTATCATTATTATTAACTAGTTGTAATGTTAGTTGGCATGCTCAATATGAATATCTAAATAAAGTACCTAGAAATGAAGCAGTCGCTATCAATAATAGTGAAATAAATAAAATCAATAATGAGGTCAATGAACTTGCATTAGTTGAGTTAGATAAAAGTCAATTTGATAGTATTAGTAAAATTAATAGTTTTGTTTTTACACAAAATAGTATTTTTACTAATAAATTGAATAATGTAACAGAAAGCAGTAAATTACTTAAAAGCAATGTAATTATTCCAACCAAAATATCAGCCAAACATACATATTCACAAGCTCAAGAGATGAGTAGCAGTTCATCTCTGAACTGGATTATAAGGTTACTTTTACAGGTGCTAGTATTAGCATTGTTATTGACTTTATTAAGATATTTATTACCTACAAATGTGTTTAATTGGGTTTTGTCAATATTACTTGTTCTATTTGTAATTTATTTAATTTTTTATTTAATACGTTGGCTATAATTATAATAGTTTATAATAGCTGTGAGTGTGAAGTATTAGACTATAGAGTAGGAGATAAACTGACGGTGGAATGGGAGAGGTAGTGAAGTTTTACTTAATATTTCTCAGATATAAAAAATACAGAATAGTTAAAATTATTGATTATATTTTTCTAAAAGATTTTATTAGTTCTGCTTAGTAATTTTTTACTTCTATTAAGCTAAAAATCTTTTAATAAGAATTATTTTATAATAAATTTTGTTATTTTTGCAAAAAAAGTTATGATAAGAGATGAAAAAATTTTTTCGTTAATTCAGCAGGAATTTAATAGACAGAGTGAAGGTATAGAATTAATAGCAAGTGAAAACTTTGTAAGTAACCAGGTACTAGAAGCTATGGGATCTGTACTTACTAATAAATATGCAGAGGGTTATCCACAAAAACGATACTATGGTGGTTGTCAAATAGTAGACCAATCTGAGCAATTGGCTATTGATAGAGCTAAAGAATTATTTGGTGCTGAATATGCTAATGTACAGCCCCATAGTGGAGCACAGGCTAATCTTGCAGTTTTCTTTGCATGTCTAAAACCTGGTGATAAATTTATGGGGTTAGACCTATCACATGGAGGACATCTCACTCACGGGTCACCAGTCAATTTTAGTGGGATTATATATAACCCAATAGCTTATCATGTAAAAGAAGATGGCTACATCGATTATGATGAAATGGAGAAAATTGCTTTGCAAGAAAAACCGAAAATGATTATCGCTGGAGCTTCTGCATATAGTAGAGATTGGGACTATAAACGTATGCGTCAAATAGCAGATAGCATTGGGGCTATTCTAATGGCAGATATTGCACATCCTGCAGGCTTAATAGCTTGTAAATTTTTAAATAATCCAATGGAATATTGTCATATAGTTACTACTACTACTCATAAGACTCTTCGTGGTCCACGAGGAGGGATGATACTTATTGGTAAAGATTTCGAAAATCCTTGGGGTCTTACTACTCCAAAAGGTAAAATCAAAATGATGTCAGAAATCATTAATAGTGCTGTATTCCCAGGTGCTCAAGGCGGACCATTAGAACATGTAATTGCTGCTAAAGCAGTAGCTTTTTTCGAAGATTTACAACCATCATATCGTGAATATATTACACAGGTGAGAGCTAATGCACGAGCTATGGCAAAAGCATTTATTAATAACGGATATCATGTTATTAGCGGTGGTACTGACAATCATCTAATGCTGATTGATTTACGTCCAAAATTTCCTGAGCTCACTGGTAGACAAGCCGAAGATACTCTTGTGAAAGCTGATATCACAATTAATAAAAATATGGTCCCTTTCGACACACGTTCACCTTTCCAAGCTTCAGGTATACGCGTGGGTACACCAGCTATTACTACTCGTGGATTAAAAGAAAATCATATGCCAATCATCGTTAATTTAATCGATAGAGTACTAAGTGATATTAATAATGAAAACAATATTAATGAAGTAAAATCTGAAGTTCATAAACTAATGAAAGATTTTCCTTTATATGCATGGTAATGATAGTAAATATTTGATAATAATGAGGCATGCTAATGCCATAAGACATAATCCAGCAATTAGCGATTTTCAAAGAGATCTAACTGAACAAGGAATTACTCAAGCTAGTTTATCTGCAAATTTTTTAGCTAATAATCCACATTCTATTCCTCAATTAATAATTTCTAGTAGTGCAAAAAGAGCATCACATACTGCTGAAATAGTTGCTGATAAATTGAATTTACCTTATAATATTATTGTTGTTAAAGATACATTGTATTCTGGAGATTTGAATGCTTATTTAGATACTATTTATCAAGTAAATGATGAAATTAGTAAGGTAATGATATTAGGACATAATCCTTCTATTTCTATGTTATCTACTTTACTTACAAATAATGAAGTAAATAAAATGAAAACAGCTTCTATGCTAGGAATAGAAATTATAAATAATAAGTGGCTAAATTTTGATCTAAAACCTATAAAAAAATTATTCTATTTCTCACCAGAATAATTATTAAAATGGAAATATACATTATACTTATTATCTCAGGATTATTAGTTGGATTTATCAATACTTTGGCTGGAGGTGGGACTATAATATCGTTATCAGTATTTAATTGGTTGGGCTTACCATTTACAATAGCTAATGGGACAAATAGAGTAGCTATCATTATGCAAACTCTATCATCTAATGCAGTCTTTTTTAGACACAATATAATCCCCTATAAAAGTATTTGGCCTCAAGCAATAATCATTGCTGTAGGTTCTCTAATAGGAGCATTATTTGCTGTTAACGTAAATGAAGAATTTTTTCGTTATGCTCTAATGGTTGTTTTAGTAATTATGATTGTTTCAATGTTTGTTAATCCTAATAGCTGGACAAAAGGTAAAGAGAATAACGAAAATTTTAAAAGAAAAGACGGTTTAACATATTTAGTGTTTTTTATTATTGGGTTATATGGTGGCTTTATTCATGTAGGAGTAGGATATTATATTTTATTTGCATGTATATACCTAATGGGCTTTGATCTGATAAAAGCTAATGCAGTTAAAAATTTTTTAGTACTGTTTTATATTTCAATATCTTTTTTCATTTATATTTTTAATGGAATGGTAAATTGGAAATATGGATTAGTACATGGTATAGGCAATATTATTGGTGCACAGATAGCAGCTAGACTATCTATTACTAAAAGTCTAAATTTTGTTAAAATATTAATAGTTATAATAATGATGGTAATTTTTCTTGATTTAACTGGATTAATTTCTATAAAAGAATTGATATTAAATGGCTTAGATAAAATTTAATTATACTGTAAAAAAACAATTATAATTTTCATTAAAAGGAATAATTATTTCAAGGTATTTTTGATTTCTTTTAATCACGGTCAATATTCAGTTATATAAATATTATTTAATGAATTGCTAAAGAGTTTTAAAAAAGAATTAAGAAAATATTTAAATGTTATAGATTAAATATGTTTGAGACATCAAAGCACTGTACCGCTCCCATGCCCGCCTATCTGACGCCGCCAAATTCAGCAACCTCCCAGTGTCTTCTATTAGCTTCTCCGCCAGATACTTACCCTTAATAACAAACCACATTATGTAGTTCGTTAAATATTTCGTTGCCACTCCACGAAACTTATAATATATCCATCCAACAAAATCTGTTATTTTCTTATGAATAGTTGATACACTATATATACCTTTCTTCATCTTATTTTTATTAGTTATTTCTTTATGTTTGATATGCTCTGCATTTACTGTCTTAAAAGCTTTTTTATTGCTGCCGCATATAACTGAATTCTCAGAAATTCGAGATTTTAGAAAAACTGATATGTGTTCAGCCTGTACTCTGTTATCTTCTAATTTTTTGAAAAGTATATTTCCACTTCTATCAGTGGCTGCTATTATTGCTACTTTCTCTGGCTTCTTTTTCTTTAGCTTTTTTAACTCTTTCTTATCTCGTCTCTTTTTACCTTTTTCAGAATAATTCATTAGAAGCTCCTCTAATTCCACTATTCCAAAGAAATTAACATTATCTTCAAAAGATTGCAAAGCACACAATATTCGGTGTCGCCAAAAGAAACTTGTTGTGAGACTAATATGGACAATTCTTGCACACTCTCTCAAGCTCATGCCTGCACTCATACATTTAATATATTCGAGCATTTTGTCCTTTTCATGAACCCCATACATAAAGGTGCCAGTGGTAACTCTGAATTGTCTACCACAGTTTTTGCAACGGTAATTTTGAACTCCACTTTGCAAACCATTTTTGATTACATGGCTGCTATTACAATCTGGGCAAAGTACACCAGTAGACATAGCTTTAAGTGCTTGATAATCGACGACATCTTTGCCTTCCTCGATCATTTCATCATAGAGATTATCGTATAACTCACGTGTACCTTCTTTCGTAAGGGCAAATATTTTTGTTGGGTTTTCAAATATTTTATACATAACAATAATTTTTTGCAAATATACAAATTATTTATTACAAAAAACTTGAACTATGAAAACAATTATAAATTATTTTCGTGACTTTGCCCTCTTCTTTTTACCCTCTATTTGTGATATATATATCCCCATTATTACTATTATCACACTTAGTACTTTTAGAAAATGAAATTCTTCTGTCCCCATAATTAATGATATTATCAATGTAATGATAGGTATTAAATTTGCAAAAATTGATGTCCTATTGACGCCTATACGTTTCAATACCATTGAATACAACGAATATGCTACTCCAGTTGCTAATAATGAAAGTATTAATAAGTAGGTGATGTATTCTCCATTCCATTGCATTGTTATTAATTCTCTACCTCTAAAAATGACAATAGGTAGAAAATAGATAGCTCCTATTACAGTTTGCCACATTACTATTTGTAATGTGTGATATTTTTTAATTAATCCTGAAAGATAGTAATTATAAAAGACAGCTGATATTATTGATAGAAATAGTAATAATACTCCCTTTAAACTGATCTCTTGAAGCTTGCCACCGCTACTAATTGCTAGGATAATTCCAAATATTGTTATTAAAGTTCCTATTAACTGATTAGATTTTAATGGCTCTTTAGCTAAAAAGAACATTGATATTTGTATGAATAATGGTATCATAGCTATAAATAATGAAACTATAGTAGGGCTAGTGTATAATAGTGCCCCATTTTCTCCAATGAAATATAAAAAAGGCTCAAATAATGCTAATAATAAAAGATTTTTATAGTCTTTTTTTTCAATTTTTATTGGATTTTTTTTTATTTTTATTACAAAATAAAGTGCTATGCTTCCTAATAATGTCCTTAAAAAAATTAATTGATGTGGTAATAGTCCTGCAGTTAGTAATATTTTAGAAAAAACAAAGCTACTACCCCATATTATCATCGTCAATATAATAGCACCATATATGCCAACCATAGCTTCATTATCCTGTGGCAAAATTACTTCTTTTTAATTTATTAGTGTATAATCATTATTTGTTTTTTAATTTATCCACAACTTTTTTTACTTTTTTATTTTGATTATTAATTTTTAATTTTGCATAATTAACAAAATTAATTTTAAAAAAATAATGAAACAAGCAACAAATATTAATTTTATTTTTAAACGAAAGAAAATATTTTTTAGTAGTAAATTCCCTTTTTTGAATTTTATTTTTATCTTTAGTGTATTGTTTTTAGTTTTATCTGGTTGTAGAGTAGAAGATGGGCAGTCTAGAAATAAATCTAATAACATTATCGAGCTTAATCAATCCATTGTAGAAATTCAAAATTTATTATTAGAAGCTCAAAAAAATTTATTAATCAATAATTTAGATAATGCAAAAGAAATTTTAAATATAGTTATAAATAAAAATCCAAAAGAGGATGTAGCATATTATTTACTTTCTAAATATTATCAATTAGTTAACAAATGGGATAGTGCAAATTATAATATTAATCTGGCAATTAATCTATCTCCTGATAATTTATATTATTTAGAACAAAGTGCTAATATTCTTGTAAATTTACGTAAATACAAAGATGCTGCACAAAGATATGAAACTTTAAGTGATAAAAATCCTAATATTATTGAATATTATTTCAATGCTGCACAAATGTATTTAATGGCTTTTATGCCAAATAATTCATTAGATGTTTTAACTAAATTAGAAAATAAACATGGGTTTATGCCTGAGATAGGTTTTTATAAATATCAAATTTATGCTTTATTGAATAAAAATGATGAAGCTCTCGATGAATTATGGAGATGTATTCAATATGACCCTTCTAATTTGGAATTTAAAAAAGAATATTCTTCTTTTGCTATTGAAAAAGGCAAAGTAACTGCTCTGTATCGTTTAGTACAATGGGCTAAACAGCGAGATAGTCGTGATGGATATGCTGCTCTCTTTGCTTCTAATTACTATTTCGCTATTAACAAAACTGAAGAAATGAAAAAAGAATTATTAATTGCTATTCAAGATCCTAGAGTCGATTTTCAAGATAAATTACAAGTTATATTATCTAGTCTTGATAATCCTAACATAGATGATACATTTATTAATCAACTTTTTGAGAGTTTAAAAGATTTACATAATGATAAAGCTGAAACTTATAATATCATTGGGCTTTATTATCAATCAAAAAATATGTTAGATTCTTCTATTTATAATTTTAAAAAAGCTCTAATGTTAGACTCTACTAATGATGCTACATATAGGAATCTAATTTTAGCTTATCAATCTAAAAATGAGTATGACAGTATGCTTTTTTATTCTAATAAAGCTTTATCATTTTATCCTGATATTGCAGAATTTTTTTTCTATGGTGGATATGCTGCTTTCATGATAAAAGATTATAATCAATGTATTCATTTATTAAATAATGCATTAAATTTTTTAACAAGTAAAAATAAAAATTTAACTAATATTATAAATGAAGTTTTAGCTAATGCTTACTACGAAACTGGTCAATATAATGAAGCCTTTGATTATTTTGAAAAATCTATAAAAGCAAATCCTACTAATGCAACTTTAAAAAATAATTATGCATATTTTTTAGCCCAACAAGATACTTTATTGGATAAAGCATTAAATTTAATAGATGAAGCCCTTAAATTAGAACCCTATAATCCGTCATTTATTGATACTAAAGCCTGGATATTTTTTAAATTAAATAATTTAAGTGATGCTAAAAATTGGATTGATAAAGCTCTGATATACAATGATTCAGATCCAGATATCCTAGAGCATGCTGGAGATATTTATTATCTTTTAAATCTGAAAGATGATGCAATCACTTTTTGGCAAAAAGCTATAGATAATGGCAAAAATCCTGATTTAATAAATAATAAATTAAAAGATAAATAAATACTTCAATGGTCAACATTAATTTCAAACAGTTAATTTATATAATTTTTTTTTGTATTTTACTATCCAGCTGTAGAGTTACAAAATCTAATCAAATTTCTATTGATGAATCTCAAAATATAAAAACAGATACTTTTGCAATTTATAAAGAGCCATCTTTCACTAATGTTTTTCTAAAAGCTGATTGTGAACTTATAAGTAACAATAATTCCACTAATTTCAATGCAAATATTATAATTATACACGATAGTGTAATTTGGATTAGTGCTACAGCCATTGCAGGTATAGAAGCATTCAGGATATTATGCACAATAGACAGCATCAAAATTATTGATAGATTAAATAAGGAATATTATGCATTTACATATCAAGATATAAATAATAAAATGGGAGTATGTATAAATTTTAATCTCATAGAAGCATTGATTACAGCTAAAGATTTTAACAGCTTGCAAAAGGAAATTTTACAAAAAAATATAGATTCTACATATTCTGATTATATTATTTCTCAAATAATTGATATTACTAATGATGAAAGCTGTCATTTTTTACAAAAAATAAAACTATCTTCTAAGACAAATAGAATATTACAAAATGAGATAAATTATTTCGATCAAGGCAATTTAACTGTTGTATTTAATTATGATGAATATATAAGTCAGGATAGTTTATTTATACCCCAAAAAATTAATATAGATATTAAAACACTAGAAAGCATTATTTCTCAAATTACAATGAATATCAAACAAATCAAAATCAATCAAACTGTAGCTACACCATTTAGTAAACCAAATTGGAGTAAATAAAGTAATTAATTTTTAACGAATCAATACTTCAATATATAAATTAAAAAATAAAAAGGTAAGAAATCATAAATTCTTACCTTTTTCCCATAATTATGCTCTAATATTTTTTAAATACTAGAATATTAGAATCCTACGTAAGTAAAATTAATTTCTCGAGGATTAATAGCCATTACAGGTATTTGATAATCATTAAAAAGTACGATTTCATCATCTGGTTTCATCATAAAGTTAAACATATTCACATGGTCAGGATCGGTCATTATAAATATCAAATCTGCATCTATATTGTGAGCATATTCTATCACTTGCTCTGTAAATTTTTTCGAGCTTTCATCATCATCTTTATAGTCCACGACATATTTAACGTCATTAGCTTTGAAAAGTTGCTCTACTTTAGACAAAATAGTTCGTATCTTAACAGGATAAATAGGATCTATTTTATCTGAACGTACTTTCAGATGTATAGTAGCATCAAATAATTTGCTCACATAAATTGCCCATTTAATTTTTTGTCTAGATTCCAATGTATCATCGAGAGGTGTTACAATGTTTTTATATGGACGATAGAATTTATTCTGAACAACAATGAAAGGAATTTTACTACTAGTAATTACTCTACGTGCATAGCTGCCAAAAAAGTTTTGAATACCTTTACGACCGTGTGTGCCCATAACTACTAAAAAAGCATTATGTTCTTCACTAGCTTCAGCTATATCTGTAAATATGCTACCTTCTCTAGCTTCGTACTGAAATGGAATACCATATTGTGCTGATAACTCATCAGCTTTTTCTTGTAATTTTTCATTAACAAGATCATTAGTAACCTTATAAACATTTAATAACTCACGCGTATCTTTGTTTATAATATGCAATAATACAACAGGAATCTCTAAATCTTTAGCAATGTGGGCTGCATGATCTACAGCATAATGTGCTACTTCTGTGAAGTCAAATGGAACTAATATTACACTCATATTTTTTTATTTTAATTGTTTTTCTTTTTAATTAGACTTTTAATTTTTCTAAAAGTTTAATAACCATATCTAAATTAGCCAATTTCTTTTCATTTCTCAAATTATATGCAGATCTAGTAAAATAGTTATGTTTTTTCAAAAAAGCTATCTCTAGCTCATACCAATCTTCTAAACTATAATGAATACCATATTCATCTAATTCTTTTCTTAAATTTGATGCCTTAATGAAATAATCATCTCTACCTAAATAATCTAAATCAGAGTCACACAACACAGCACTCACTCTATCAAAAGGATGTTGAGGCATCTGAGTAGTTCTGATCACTTCATTAATATAAACTACTGATTCCTTATCATATCCATATTTAGGTAAAACAAGGTTTGCTATAGCTGCAGATGCATCTTCATTTTTTGTATATCTGATTAGGTAACCAGCATCATGAAAAACTGCCGCAGTGAATAAATATATTTTATCAATTTCTGAAAAACCTTCTATCTCACTATACATTTCCGCTGATGATAAAACATCTAATGTGTGATCTATACCATGATAATATAGATTCTTTGGTAACCCTTTCGCTAATCTATTTAGCAAATATTGTTTTACACCTTCATAATTCATTTGATTGGTCTACAAAAATTACTTATGGCAAAGATAATAAAAAAATAATTCTTAATAAATATTATAAATTTGCATTTAAAAAAAATTTGTGGCAGAATCATTTCCCAATAATCCTAATAGTATAATGGTAAAAATAGGCTCTTTCTTTTTTCATATTCGCAACTATTTATTCCCATTTTTTTATTTAATCCTTTTTGTGCCATCTCCGAGAATTTTTAATTCCTTTTATACTCCATTGATTTTAGGTTTGCTAATATTATTTTGTGGACTATTAATAAGGCAATTAACAATAGGCTTAGTAAATATAAATAGAGCTGGTAAAAACAAACAAGTACATGCTGATATTTTACATACTGATGGCTTATTTTCTCATAGTCGTAATCCACTTTATTTGGGTAATGTTCTAGAAATTTTTGGGTTAGCCATTTTATCTAACTCATTGATTTTTTTGTAATTATGTTCCCTGTTTTTGTATTTATTTATCAATCAATAATAATTGCTGAAGAAGATTTCTTAAATAAAAAATTTGGACAAGAATATCTGGAATATAAAAGACGTGTACCCAGGTGGCTGCCTAATCTAAAAGGCATTAAAAGAACATTTCAATCAATGAATTTTAATTTCAAAAGAGTATTATTAAAAGAATATACAACTACATTTATTGCATTGCTCGCTGCTACTCTACTTATTATGAAATTATACTATTATTTTTACCCAAGCACATTTATCAGTCGTTTACCATATTTTATAATTATAATTGCATTATTAATCATCGCATATTTTATAATTAGATATATGAAAAAATCTCATAAGCTAACAAGTTAAATAAAAATTATATACAAAGATTTTTTTTAATTTTAAATGAATTGATAAAAATATATTAATTTTGAAAAAAAATATGAAAAAAGTTAATATTTTATTTATATCTTTAGCATTTATATTTTTAAGTAGTTGCACATCTACACATTTAAATCAAAAATACACATATCTAAATAAAGTACCTGTAAATGCTCAAGTAGATAATAATTATGCTACAACTAACAAAGTACAAAATCAGACTGAAGTTACCAATAATAAACTTTTTGCTGATAAAATTAATGATAATATATCAGCTAATCAAGAAATATCAAGTCCAAGTATCTCAATTGTAACAACTAAATCTTCTGCTAAAAAGCAATTTAATTTTAATAAAACCTTTAATTCTTTTAAACCATTTACACGGATAGAAGCAAACCATTTTAAACAACAATTAAACACAGTGGATAATAGATCTATAGTAGATATTAACACATTAACAAAAGTGCTTATAGGATTATTAATCTTGTCATTAATCTTAGTTATTTTAGATCTAATATTGCCAGGAAATGTATTTTCTATAATCTCTACAATAATTCTAATATTAATTTTAATCTACGGAATTTATTTTCTATTTCAATTATTATAATTAACTTAAAAAAAATTCGTTAATACAAAAACGAAATCATGGATCAAGTGAAAATATTGTGGGTAGATGATGAGATAGATTATCTAAAACCACATATTAAATTTTTAGAAAATAAAGGATATATAGTATATACAGCCACAAATAGCTCTGATGCTATAGATATGTTAAAAAAAGAGAACTTTGACATATTATTTTTAGATGAGAATATGCCAGGAATGGGAGGTCTAGCCATGCTAGAGCACGCACGTAATCTAAACATATCTATACCCGTTGTTATGATTACTAAACATCAAGAAGAGCATTTGATGGAGGAAGCACTGGCTAATAGGATAACTGATTTTTTAATTAAACCAGTTAATCCATCTCAAATCCTTTTAACATTAAAAAAAGTATTAAACGAAAAAGATATTCTAAAAAAGAAAATTATTGATGATTTCCAAAAAGATTATCGACAAATAATAAGCGATCTATCTCCATCAATGTCAATAGAAGAGTGGAAAAATATTTATAAAAAAATCGTAGATTATGAAGTAAAATTTCAATCATTAGATGAATCCATATTTAATGATACGATAATAGCATTAAAAGAAGAAGCTAATGATATCTTTGCGAAATATTTTATTCAAAATTATCCAAACTGGTTAAAAGATTCTGAAAGTCAAACTATCACACTTTCACATAATTTATTAAAACAATATTTATTTCCATATTTAAATGAACAATCACATGTTTTATTTATTTTGATCGATAATCTGCGTTATGATCAATGGGTAATGTTTAAACCTGTTTTTGAAGAATATTTTCAGATTATAAATGAAGATTTATATTGTAGTATTTTGCCTACTACAACTGAATATGCACGTAATAGTTTATTTAGCGGATTACTACCTAATGGAATCGCTCAGCTCTATCCTAATTTACTAGAAGGAGATGAAGATATTAGCTCAAAAAATCAATTCGAAGATGAATTATTTCTCAATTACTTAAAAAGATATGGTAAAAATTTAAAAGTTAATTTTTTTAAAGTTCTACACCCTCCAATGGCTCAAAGATACATTAAATCAATAAATGAATTAAAAGATAATAATATAAATGTATTAGTATATAATTTTATAGATACTTTCGCACATGCTAAAACAGAAGTAGAACTTGTGAAAGAATTAGCTAAAGATGAGATATCTTATAGAGCTGTTACATACAATTGGTTTATTCATAGTATACTAATGGATGTAATCAGATGGGCTGCAGATAATAATTTTTCTATCTTTTTAACTACAGATCATGGCTCTGTGCAAATAAAAAATCCTATAAAGATAATAGGAGATAGAGAAACTAATACTAATTTAAGATTTAAAACGGGGAAAAATCTTTCTGTAGATGATAAAAAAGTATATAGAGTACGCAAACCTGATCAAATAGGATTACCAATTCAGAATGTGAGTGATTCATATGTATTTGCTTTGAGATATGATTTTTTTGTTTATCCAAATAATTATCAATATTATTCAAAATATTTCGCTGACAGTTTCCAACACGGTGGCATATCTCTCGAGGAAAATTTGGTGCCACATGTATTTATGAAACCAAAATAATTGTTTAAAATTTAAAAAATTTGAGTAGAAGGATGGATGTAAAAGTATTTTTCAAAATATTTAAATGTTATAAATTAAAATTTGTTAATGGCAAATACATCTGTAAGATTTTCGATTAGTTTATTCGTATTTACAAAATTTTACAAATATGAAAATTAATTAGAATACATAAACTTCATAAATAATAAAATTTAGTTTCTATAACATTTATTGTTGATAAATTATTTTATCACAAAGAGCACCACGATATTACACAAAGTTCACAAATAGTAGACTATTAACCCTGACCTTTAGGTCAAGGTATGACAAAAAGAAAAGGTATGGGCTTTAGCCCTGAAAAACAAAATTCCAAAATCCTTTAATCCCACAAATCCCAGTTCAGACAATTGCTTTGTATTCTTTGTGCCTTCTTTGAGAACTTTGTGGTGAATATTTTACTGTCAAATAATTCAAAAATTCATTTTTATAAAATTACTCTTTTTTATTCTTAACCCATATAAAACGTTATAGAATCAAAATTTATATATTATCCACCTATAATCTACTTTCTCTCTATTTCTTTCTTTTTTATAATATTATTTGTACTTACATTTCAATTGAATAAAATATTAAATGAATAGTCTTAAAATGATTGATAATAATAAATTTTTGTAAATTTGTATAAAAAATTATTATGGGAAGAGCAATGATTATTGGTGCTGGTGGAGTAGCCACAGTAGCTGCTTGTAAAATGGCAGAAGCACCTGAAGTTTTCGAAGAAGTGATGATAGCTAGTCGTACAAAAAAAAAATGTGATAATATTATTAAAAAAATTAATAAACATAATTTTCATAGTGCACAAGTAGATGCTATGAAAATAGATGAATTGTCAGCTTTAATAAAAGAATTTAAGCCAGATATAGTTTTGAATCTTGCATTACCTTATCAAGATTTAGCAATAATGGAGGCTTGTCTAAAAGCTGGTGTCAGCTATCTAGATACAGCAAATTATGAATCTCCTGACAATCCTCATTTCGAATACAAATATCAATGGGCATATGATGATAAATTTAAATCTGCTGGCTTGACTGCTATATTAGGGTGTGGATTTGATCCTGGCGTTTCACAAATATTCACTGCTTATGCTGCTAAACATTATTTTGATGAAATACATTATCTAGATATAGTAGATTGCAATGCTGGCGATCATGGTAAATATTTTGCAACAAATTTTAATCCAGAAATAAATATTAGAGAAATAACTGCCAAAGGTAAATATTATGAAAATGGTAAATGGATAGAAACAGAGCCTCTTACAATACATAGACCAATAGATTATCCTGAAATTGGCGAAAAAGAAAGCTATTTATTACATCATGAAGAGTTAGAATCTTTAGTAAAAAACTTCCCTAGTATAAAAAGAGCTAGATTTTGGATGACATTTTCTCAACGTTATCTGACAGCACTCGAAGTATTACAAGAGGTAGGTATGACCTCTATTGAACCAATTAATTATGAAGGTAAAGAAATTGTGCCTTTACAATTTTTAAAAGCTCTTCTACCAGATCCTAGTAGCTTGGGACAAAATTATAAAGGTAAAGCATGCATAGGCGTTCAATTAAAAGGGTTGTATCAAAATAAAGAACGAACATATTTCATTTGGAGCCTCTTTGATCATGAAAAAGCATATAAAGAAACAGGGACTCAAGCTGTTGCTTATTCTACAGGAATACCAGCTATGGTAGGAGCTATAATGTATTTAAAAGGATTGTGGAAAAAATCAGGTGTATATAATGTCGAAGAATTTGACCCAGACCCATTTTTAGAAACAATGCCCAAATATGGAATCGATTGGCATGAGGCTATAGATATAGTATTACCTATTGATAAATAAAAATGTTTTTACAATATTAATTCCAATTCATAAAAATAGCTAAATGAAAAGGCAATATTATGCTAATATACCTTCTCCATGCTTTGTGCAAGAAGAGAATAAACTAATTAGTAATTTAGAAATTCTAAAATATGTGAGAGAAAATGCACAAGTGCAAATACTTGTGGCCTTGAAAGGTTATGCTTTTTGGCACTCTTTTCCATTAATAAAAAAATATTTAGATGGGGCATCAGCTAGTTCACTTTTCGAAGCCAAACTTATTTACGAAGAAATGGGAGTAAAAGCTCATACATATTGCCCAGCATATTTAAAAGATGATTTTGAAGAAATAGTTGATATATCTAAACATTTGACATTCAATTCATTATCCCAATGGGAGCAATTTAAAAATAGTATTAAATCCTCTGTTTCATGTGGATTAAGAATTAACCCTGAATACAGTGAAATAGAAGTACCTATTTATAATCCAGCGGTCAAAGGTAGTAGATTAGGAATGGTGAGAGCAATGATGCCTGATAAATTGCCAGAAGGCATAAATGGATTACTTTTTCATGTAATGTGCGAGCAAGATTCTTATGTACTAGAGAGAGTTTTACAAAAAGTGAAAGAAAAGTTTCACAAACAATTGATGCAAGTAAACTGGCTAAATATGGGAGGTGGTCATTGGATAACTGATAAAAATTATGATGTAAATCATCTTATTAAGTTATTAAATCAATTTCATTTAGAGTATCCACATTTACAATTAATACTGGAGCCTGGTGAAGCGATAGGATTAGGAACAGGATTTTTACTTTCTACAGTTCAAGATATAGTGGAGAATAATGGAATAAAAACAGCTATCTTGGATGTGTCTTTTTCAGCACATATGCCAGACACATTGGAGATGCCATACAAACCTAATGTGAGAGATGCTAGCACCGACGCTACAAATAGTCCATATAAATATAGATTAGGAGGTATATCATGTTTGGCAGGAGATTATATGAGTGAATATGGCTTCGAAGCTCCATTACAAATAGGAGATCAGATAATTTTCGAAGATATGATTCATTATACTATGGTAAAAACAACATTATTCAATGGTGTAAAACATCCATCTATCGGCGTACTAAATACAAAAGGTGAATTCGAATTATTAAGAGAGATACCATATGAATATTATAAATACAGATTATCATAAAAAATAAAGAAAATAAAACTTAGAATATGTTACCTTAAATTTATTTTGCAGAAAGTTCTATGAATATTTAGAGTATTTTCTTAATTTTATCAATTGATTATGACATTTTCTTTCTTCTCACATCATATTATTATTTGCAAATCACATTAATTTTTATTAATTTTGTCAAAACCCAAAAAAATTAATATTATGAGTATAAAAGAAATATTAAAACCTGGTATAGTATGGGGTAAAGATTTAGAAGCCTTATATGCAGATGCTAAAGAGCGAGGTTATGCTATTCCTGCTGTAAATGTAGTAGGTACTAATTCTATAAATGCAGTTTTAGAAGCTGCGAGAGAAGCTCATTCGCCTGTAATCATTCAATTTTCTAGTGGAGGAGCTCAGTTTGTTGCTGGCAAAAGTTTGCCAAATGATAATTATGAACCTGCTATTATTGGTGCTGTTTCTGGTGCTATGCATATTCATAATGTAGCAGAGTATTATGGTGTACCAGTAGTGATACATTCAGATCATGCTCAGAAAAAATTATTACCTTGGGTAGATGGCATGTTAAAAGCTGGTGAGAAATTTTTCGCAGAGCATGGCAAACCATTATTTTCTTCACATATGCTTGATCTAAGTGAGGAATCTTTAGAAGAGAATATTAAAATTTCTAAAACATTTCTAGAGCGTATGAGTAAAATTGGTATGTTTCTGGAAATAGAGCTTGGAGTAACTGGTGGTGAGGAAGACGGCGTATATCATTCTGCTATTGACAATCCTAAACTTTATACTCAACCAGAGCATGTAGCTTATGCTTATGAAGAATTGAAAAAAATTAGTTCTAATTTCACTATTGCAGCAGCTTTTGGTAATGTCCATGGCGTTTATAAACCTGGTTCGGTTGTTCTCAAACCTATTATTCTCAAAAATTCGCAAGATTATATTCACAATAAATTCTCTACTTCTGATAACAAACCAGTGAATTTTGTTTTTCATGGTGGAAGCGGTTCTGCTCTAGAAGAAATACGCGAAGCTGTTAGCTATGGTGTAGTAAAAATGAATATCGATACTGATACTCAATGGGCATTTTGGGATGGCGTTCATAAATATTATTTGAAATATAAAGATTATCTGCAAGGACAAATAGGTAATCCTGAAGGCCCTGATAAACCTAATAAAAAATATTATGATCCTCGAGCTTGGCTGAGAGAAGGCGAAAAATCTATGAAAGATCGTATCATCAGAGCTTTTGATGATCTCTTATCACTACATGTTTTAGATTAATAATTATTTTAATGACTAATACTATTATTGAAAAAGCCCCAGCAAAAATTAATCTGGGGCTTTTTATTTTAAAAAAACGTTCAGATGGATATCATGATATTTGTTCTTTATTTTATCCATTAATAAATTTTTATGATACTATAGAGATTTCTTTATCATCCACACCATCATTATATGTGCCTAATTATCCAGAATTAGAGAATGAATCTAATTTAGTTTGGAAAGCATATGATTTATTAAAGCAAGATTTTGATCTACCATCGATTTCTATTATTTTGAATAAAAATATTCCATATCAAGCTGGTCTAGGCGGAGGCTCTAGTGATGCTATAGCCACTATTAAGGCTCTTAATAAACTTTTTGATTTAGAATTAGATAAAAATAAAATTTTAAAATATGCTAATGCTTTAGGTAGTGATTGTGCATTTTTCATTGATTGCAAACCATCTATAGTTAAAGGGCGAGGCGATATTATTAGCTCTTTTGATTTATCATTAAATGATTATTTTGTAACTATATTTTTACCAATTCACTATGGTAAGCCTATCTTCATTTCTACTGCTGAAGCATATAAATTGGTAATTGCTAATGAAAATAGAGAGGATATAGTATCTATAATAAATAATCATACAATTGATGAATGGGCGACATTTCTAAAAAATGATTTTTTAGAAATTTTCATACAAAAATATCCGTTTGTAGGTGAATTAATAAATGCATTATATGATAATGGGGCTTTGTATGCAAGCCTTAGTGGTAGTGGATCGGCGATATTTGCTATATATGATAAAAAAAGTGAGAGACCTATTTGGTCTCCCACTATATCTAAATTTAGTAAAATTATTTATCAAGGAGATTTATAATTTTACTAAAATCATTTTTTTAATCATTAAGAATAGTAATCCAATTATGTGGATCTGCTATATCTCCAAATTGAATACCCGTAAGGGTTTCGTATAGTTTAGTTGTTATAGGGCCAGGTTTACCATCTGGGCAGAAATGATAAGTTTCACCAGTGGACATATCAATGATTTCTCCAATAGGTGTAATAACTGCTGCTGTACCGCAAGCGCCTACTTCTTCGAATGAAGGCAATTCTTCTAAAGGAATAGGTCTGATTTCTACTTTCATTCCCATATCTTGAGCTAATTGTTGTAAGCTTTTATTAGTAACTGATCGCAAAATGCTTGTACTTTCAGGAGTTACATATGTATTATTTTTTATACCAAAGAAATTAGCTGCACCGATTTCATCTATAAATTTTTTCTCTTTAGGATCTAAATACATAGGGGAACCAGCACCAAATTTAGCTGCTCTCAGCGTACCACGTAAACTAGCAGCATAGTTGCCACCACATTTGAATGTGCCAGTTCCTAGAGGAGCTGCTCTGTCCGAGTCTCTTTCTATAGCAATTTTTGTTGGTTTAAAACCAGTCTTGAAATATGGTCCTACTGGAGTTACAAATACTACAAACATATAATCTTTAGACGGTTTAACGCCTATCTCTGGAGAAATACCAATCTCTAATGGCCTAATATATAAAGTCGCTCCAGTACCATAAGGAGGTAAATATTTTTCATTTCGCAAAACAGCTTCTTTGATTGCTTGGAAAAATAGTTCCTCAGGTACTTGTGCCATTACTAATCCTTCTGCACTATATCTGAAACGTTTAGCATTCTCGTCCCAACGGAATAATCTTATTTTACCATCTTTACCTCTATAAGCTTTTAGTCCCTCAAAAATCTCCTGTCCATAGTGCAATGTCGTAGCTGCTATATGAATAGGAAAATATTCGGAATCACTGACTTCAATAGGTGTCCATTGCTCATTTTTGTAATAAGCCCTAATGTTATAATCAGTTTTAAAATAACCAAATGGTAACTCTGACCATTTAATTTCTGTTGTATCCATATTTTTTTTGCTAATTTATAAATTATTATTGATACTAATACAAATAATTAATAAAAAATCATATTGATATAATCTAATATTTTTATTGATAATTATCAATATTCTATTTTTGACATTATAAATGAAAGAACTGTTTTATCTATATTTACTTTTCTTTGTCAACTACACAAAGAAAAGTAACAAAAGAAAAGTCTCCGCTGGGGAAATGATTTGATAAAACTACGCAATCACCTCTGGGGGTTTACAAACTCGCAAGCTTTAGCTTGCTCAAACAGTGTAAACCCTTCTTCCCATCCCTGCTTGCTTGTTTTTATTACAAATCATTTCCCAATGCGGTATTGCTATAGCTTATTAATTATTGTATAGGTAATCTTATTCAAAATATTGAAAAGACTTTATAATATAAACGCCTATTTTAATTTATTTTTTTATTTTTCAACTATTACATTATTGCTAATTTTGTATTTTATATTATTTTTATGATACAATATCCATATGATTTTATTAAATGGAACTATTCTAATGATACTACGTTTACTGATATTTCTTTGTTATTAAATAGAAATTATGTTAATGATACTTTAAATAATATAATGACAAATAAAGCAACAGCTTTAAGCACATTGTCTCATAGTTATTTTCCCACTACAGAAATAATGATATTACTTTTGGCAACTCTTTCTATAATTTTATTTATAGGCCTTATAACATATTTTCAATATTACAAGCAATTTATTTCTGCATTCTACTTAGAGTCTAAAAGGAAAAACTTTTTAAATAGATATTCACTAAATCATTATTTCAATTATATAATATTTTTCATATATATCGCCTCATTATATTTGTTTATAATTTATAATATTTACTTACTAAAAGATGAATTTGAATTTATACGTATTGCTTATTTATTTCTAATTGTATTTTTATATAAAATTATATTTTTTTCAATATATTCATATTTATTTAGCAATAATGAAAAGATAAATTCTGATCTTATTTATTATGTTAACTCATGGATACATAGTATATTTGTGATATTCTTATTTTTATTATTAAATATAGCATATGCTAATGAGATAATCATACAAATAGGTTTTTTATTTATTACAATAATATTTATCTATAGGTGGATTAGAATGATTATAAACAGTTTTAGAACAATTAGAAATTTCCATATAATTTATTTTTTGTATTTTTGCATTCAGGAAATTATTCCTTTTTTATTTGGTTATAGTTGTTTAAAAAATATTATATGAGTAGTATGGATGATAAATATAAAATATTAATTTCCCAGAATAAGCCTAATGATTATGAAAAAAGTCCTTATCATGCATTAGAGCTCAAATACAATATAGAATTTTCTTTTATTAAATTATTTAATGTAGAATGTATAGATATCAAGGATTACAGAAATCAGAAAATAGACATAAATAAATACTTTGGTATTATTTTTACAAGTAAAATAGCATTAGATTATTTTTTTAGTTTATTAGAACAATCTAGGACAACTATATCGAATGAGATGAGATATTTCTGCCTAACAGAGCAAATAGCTTTATATCTACAGAAATATATGAGATATAAAAAAAGAAAATTCTTTTTTGGCACTGGAACTCCAGCTAGCGTAATAGATAATCTAAAACAATTTTCTAATGAAAAATTTATTTTAGTCTCTAGCTCAGATGGTAATGAAAGCTTTGCAAATGCTCTTCGTCAGCATAACATTAATTTTGATAATCTCTTTGTATGTAAAAATGTACCCATAAATATTTCAGACATTAATATAAAAGATTATAAAATGATAGCTTTCTTTTCTCCACATGGTATAAAATCATTATTTCATAATTTCCCTAACTATGAACAAGGCGATCAAGTAATAGCAGTCTGTGGTGAATATACAAAAAAAATGGCTGAAGAACATAATTTAAAAATTTCTGTTTATTCTCCTACTGAAAAATTTCCTTCTTTAGTGCATGCTCTAGATGATTTTTTTGCTAAACAAAATAATAAGCAACTTAAAAATATTAAAAACGAAGAAAAAACTGAAACAAATAATACTAAAGTCAGCAATACTAAAAAGGCAAAACCTGCTAATACAAAAAACGATAAAACAAAAAAATCACCTAAAAAAACTTCTAAATCAGCAGAACCAACTATTGCTACATCTACAAAAAAAACTTCAAATACTAAAGCTTCAACTACTAGGACAAAAAAACTTGATTGATTTAATATTATTGTATTACTATAAAAAACATTTAATTATTTCTATTTTTAATGTCAGATAAATTAAAAAAAATACGCATTATTTCTAAAAAACAAAAAGATAAATTATTCAACCAGGTACCTAAATTAGAATATCCTTTTAAAATTTATCATTTAATAGAGAATGGACAAGGTGAGCTACATTGTTTAATAGCTGTCAGTCGCAAACAGTTTAAAAAAGCTGTAACTAGAAATAGAATTCGCCGAGTAGTGAGAGCTGTCATTTTTGATATAATGGATGATGTGAATGCAGAACTACAAGAAAAACATCAAAATTTGTATATTGCTTTAGTTTACATTGGAGATGAAAATCCTAAATATATAATCATAAAAGAAAAAATAATTGTATTTTTACACCGTTTATTAAATTATGAAGAAAATAAAGAAAATACTAATAGCACCATTCATACTATTAATTAAGCTATATCAAGTAGCTATATCTCCCATGTTTCCGAAATCTTGTAGGTTCTATCCTACCTGCTCTGCATATGCTGTTGAGGCATTTAAAAAACATGGACTAATTAAAGGGTTCTTATTAGCAACATATAGAATCATCAGATGTAATCCATGGGGAGGCTATGGATATGATCCAGTACCAGATAAATTTGTTTTTGTTAAATTTAAATCATCAAATAATTTTGAAAATATAAATACTCATGAAAAAAATTAAAAATATCTTAAAAGTCAGCACCTTTGTAATTATTGGAATTTTTTCATTTCAATTTGTAATTGGTGACATTAGCTTCGAATTAGTCAAGAATTTGGATATTTTCACATCGGTGATGCAAGGACTCAATAAAAACTATGTGGATGAGATACAACCAGGGAGCTTAACTAAAACTGCTATTGATGAAATGCTCAAAAGTTTAGATCCATATACTGAGTTTATCCCCGAAAGCGATATGGAAGATTACAAGTTAATGGCCACAGGTCAATATGGTGGTGTAGGTGCATTAATACAAAATTTAGATAGCTTTGTAGTAGTATCTGAACCATATGAAGGGTTTCCTGCATATAATGCTGGATTAAGGGCAGGAGATATAATTTTAGAAATTAATGGCGTCAGTGTTAAAGGTAAATCTACTCAAGAAGTGAGTGATATGCTGAAGGGAACTCCTGATACAGATGTAGAAATTACTTTTAAAAATATTTTTGATGAAAATATTAAAAAAGTGAAATTGACTAGAAAAGAAATCAAACTGCCTGAAGTACCATATTATGGAATAGTTGCTCCACATATAGGCTATATTTCTTTATCTTCATTCACTATGAATTGTAGCAATACTGTAAAAGATGCACTATTAAAATTAAAAGAAAATGATCCTAATTTGCAAGGATTAATCCTAGATTTACGAAATAATGGCGGAGGTTTACTAAATGAAGCTGTTAATATCATAAATATTTTTGTACCTAAAAATACTGAAGTTGTGAGCACAAAAGGTAGATTACCAGAGGCTAATAGAGTTTATAAAACTATGCAAGCACCTGTAGACCTCGAAATACCACTTTGTGTTTTGATAAATGAAAACAGTGCTTCTGCTAGCGAAATAGTAGCTGGTGCTTTGCAGGATTTAGATAGAGCTGTGATAATAGGTGAACAATCATATGGTAAAGGACTCGTACAAAACATTATCGATTTGCCATATAATTCAAAATTAAAAGTTACGATTGCTAAATACTACATACCATCAGGCAGATGTATACAAAAAATTGATTATAGTGATAAAACTAATGGTGTGGGTAGACAAATATCTGCTGATGAACAAAAAATATTTTTTACAAAAAATAAACGTCCTGTTAAAGATGCTGGAGGCATCTTGCCAGATATTGATGTGAAAATTGACAGTATTTCGGCTTTTACTGCTGCTCTCTATGTAGGTCAACATATTTTTAAATTTGCCACACTATACTCCATTAAGCATCCCACTATCTCCCAACCAGATCAATTCAAATTATCAGATGCAGACTATAATGAATTTATAGCTTACATGAAAGATAAAGAAATCAAATACTCATCGCCGCTAAAAATGGAACTCGATAAACTGACAAAATTAGCTGAAGACGAAAAGAAATTAGATCTTATAAAAGATGATATAGAGCTTTTGAAGAAAAAAATAACTTTAGATAATCAAGATGAACTCCTGCATTACAAAGATGAGATAACTAATATACTAACTCCCGAGATTATTTCTAGATATTATTATCAGAAAGGCCGCATTCAATATGAGCTACAAAATGATAATTTTACTCATAAAGCAATAGAAATTTTATCTAATCCATCACAATACAATAATATTTTGAGTGTAAAATAATTTGACCACTATTAATAACTTTATGAAAAATGTTTCTCAAAATATTTTCCCATATATTTACACAATATTAATAGGTTTATTAGTAATAGGAATATTTTACTCTTTATTTTTAATATCTGCTTCGGAAATCACGTTAGCACTTGTTTGGTTAGTAGAAGGGAAATATAAGGAGAAATTAAAAAAATTAAAAAAACAACCATATGCAATGCTATGGCTAGCGATGTATTTATTGCTAGTAATAGGCATGTTGTATACAGCTAATATCAAATCTGGGTTAGACGATTTACGAGTAAAATTACCGATATTACTTTTACCATTGATTTTTGCTACTACTTACCCTTCTGAATTTATAAAAAAATATTTTAATAAATTTTATTTGTTTTTAGCATTTATTTATGTTCTAATACCTATAATTACTTTATCATTTGGATGGATAGACAATATTAAAGAAATACCATGGTATAGAAATCATATAAGAGCTTCACTACTTATTACCATTGCTATATCAATAATATTATTTGCTAATGATACTGTAAAAATCAAATATCATCAAATCATCCATCCATTACTAATAGTTATTTTCATTACATTTCAGATTTTAAATGCTTCACTAGCTCCATTTATTTTATCTTTATTAATTATTTTTATTTGGATAATCAGTAGAATATCTAAGAGAAATAAATATATAGCAATAGGAGCTATAGCGATCTTTATTATTTCACTTCCATTAATATTTTATTTTTCCTATCAAAGTTATTTTGGTATTCCCAAAAATATAACAAATTTAGAAAATATAGAAATAGAAAATAGAAATGCATACAATCCATACACACTAGATAAAAGTTTAGTAAAAAAATGGAATGAAATATCCACAAAACAAATCGATGAGATTAATACCTTTTCTGATAGCAATTATTACACATTAGTACGTTTTTTAGCTTCTAAAAATTATCCTATAGATTCTACGGGACTAAAAATGCTTAATGATAAAGAGATAAAAGCTATAGAGCATAATATAACAAATTACAGACTAATGAGTTCACTACCATTAGAGCATAGATTGTATAATTTATATTATGAAATATATAGAGTTAAAAAAGATAAACAAATAGGTTTTTATGGTTCTTTAAGCCAAAGATTAGTTTATTTGAAAGCAGGTATATCGCTGATAAATGAGAAGCCTCTATTTGGATGGGGGACAGGTGATGTGAGTACAGCATTCAAAAATTATTATCAAAAACATTACCCTCAAGTACCAGAAAAATTATACAGAAAAACGCATAATCAATTTGTAACAATAGGAGTAGCTCTAGGAATAGTAGGGATGTTTTTGCTACTAATTTTATGGTTTTATCCCATTTTTAACAAAAAAAGTAGAACTAATTTGACAAGTTTATGGATATGTATATGGATAATTTTCTCGACAATGATGCTACTAGAAGATATGCTCGAGGGACAACAAGCCACTACAATGACTGTATTTTTCTTAACGTTCTATTCAATGTTTTTGCAGCCACAACTAAAAGAAAACTAAATGCAGATTGCATTTGTGCCTATCATATAAAGTAAGTAATATTTTATTAAAATATCAAATCAAAAAAAGACTTATATTATTGTAATTGACTAATTGCTTTTTTAATTCTTTCAGCGGCTTTTTCTAATTGCAACATAGAAGTAGCATAGCTCAGTCTAATGCATCCTGGATAGCCAAAACTAGAGCCAGACGTCAAAGCCACATTAGCATTATTTAATAGATACATACATAGGTCATCATCATTATTAATAACAAAATCTTCAAATTTTTTACCAATTAAATCTGAAATTTCTGGGAAAATATAAAAGGCTCCCTCAGGATTATTAGGCTTAATGCCAGGTATCTCAGATAAAGCTTTTAACATAAAATTTCGACGTTTACGGAAAGATTCTTTCATTTCAATAAGTTCATGGCAATCTTCTGGATCTACAGATAAAGCTTTGAGAGCTGCCATCTGAGCTATATCATTGATACCACCAGTCATCTGTCCTTGAATTTTTTCAATAGTTTTAGCAATAGTTTTAGAAGATACACTATAGCCTACACGCCATCCCGTCATAGCAAAACCTTTTGATAATCCATTTACTATTATTACTCTATCTCTTATTTCTTCGAATTCTGCAATGCTATGATGTTCTTTAGTAAAATTTATTAATTCATAAATTTCATCTGAGATTATCAGAATTTCAGGATGTTTAGCAAAAACACTTGCCCATTCTTTTAATTCTTCATAAGAATACACTTTGCCAGATGGATTATTAGGGGAGCTAAAAATAAAAGCTTTAGTTTTAGGAGTAATGTGACGTTCTATATCCTCCGCAGTGATTTTAAAATCTTTATTAAAATCACTTTTAATATATACAGGTTTACCATCAGCTATCTGTACTAGTGGGGGATAAGATACCCAATAAGGAATAGGTATCAATACCTCGTCACCTTTATTTAAAATTGTTAAAAAAATATTAGCAATTACATGCTTAGCACCATTAGAAACAACAATTTGAGAAGGATCATAGTCTAAATGATTATCTCTTCGCAGCTTATGAGCAATCATTTGACGTAATTCAGGATACCCTGGCACTGGAGGATAAAAAGAATAATTATCATCTATAGCTTGTTTAGCTGCTTCTTTAATAAAATTTGGTACAAAAAAATCTGGCTCTCCGATACTTAAATTGATAACATCTATCCCCTTACTTTTTAATTCTCGAGTTTTCTGACTCATAGCTAATGTAGCTGACTCATTTAACTCGGCTGCTCTTTGTGATATAAAATAATCATTTGTGGTTCCCATTTTTTTTTCAAAATTAGTAAAAGATTTTATCTCCATCATAATTAGAAAATTGATTTATTACATCATATTAATTGTTTGATAATCATTTTCATATTGCTATCAAATCAAAAAAAGATTTTATAATAAAATATACACATAAATCAACAAAATAATTAAGAAATATCAAGATAATAATTAATATGAATTTCAATGAAATTTTTGAGTAATACAAATATAACTTACCATATTTATTTGTTCCAAGATAATTTCATGTCTGACAATCTAATAATTTTATTAGTTTCGATTAACCAAGAAATAACTCTAATAACTTTTATTTCATCCATAATAGAGAAATGTTCTAATAATTCATTTTCGCTCATTGATTTCTCAAGTAATAAAGGTTTAATAATATTAATAATGTTATCCATTTCTAATTTAGATAAATCTACATTATTCCTTGAAACACAGACATCACACCTACCACAACGTATTATAGATTCTTCACCGAAATATTCTAAAAGCAATTGACTACGACATTTAGTTTGATTAGTAATATAAGAAATTAGAGCATCAGCATTAGATAAAATTATTTTTTTTCTATCTAAATATACAATATCAGGGATATTGATATTTTCTGCATCCACACATGGCATTAAAAAAGTTATAGTACTTTCTCCTTTATTAGGAATATAATCGATGATATTTAGTTCTTTTAATGAGTTAAGTGCATTACAAACTTGCTCAATAGACAAATTGGTTTTTTGAGCAATGTTATCTTCTGAAATATTAGTATATTCTGTAAAAAGGCCCGAATAGGTACGAGTGAGAATTTTAATAAAATCATTCCATTCAGGATGCTCTAATTGAAATTTGTAAATTTCTTTTTTATCTTCTAAAAAAAACAACCTAGATTTAGATTTGATACCTTCACTCAAAGCTATATAACCAGCTTTTTCTAGTATTATCATACTATTATAAAAATCATTTGCTGATATATCAGCATTGTTTAAAATATCATTAATAGAAAAAGGAAAAATTTCATTTTCACCATCTCCAATTTTAAGATGATAATATTCTGTAATAATCTTGTATGTTTGTTTAATAATTTGAATATCAGGAAAACTAAGAAGAATATTTTTTTTAAAATCATCTACATCAGAATTATGAAAAAATAAAAACGCATAAGAAAGCTTGAGATCTCTACCAGCTCTACCAGCTTCCTGGAAATAAGACTCTATGCTATCTGGTAAATCTAAATGCACAACTAGACGCACATCAGGCTTATCTATACCCATACCAAACGCATTTGTAGCCACCATAATTTTAAATTGATTATTTATCCAAGCTTTTTGCCTAGCTTCTCTCTCATCTGCTGACAACCCTGCATGATAATAGATAGCAGAAAATCCCAAAGCATGTAGATGCTTTGCAATAGTAACTGTTTTTTTTCTATTTCTCACATAAATAATAGAAGTACCTGGAAATTGTTTCAGAAGTCTTATTAATTTGCCCATCTTGTCTTCAGTCTCAATAACATTATAGATCAAATTTTCTCTGTAAAAAGATTGTTTAAAAATCTGAACATTTCGTAATTTTAATTTATCAACAATATCATTCACAACTATAGGAGTAGCAGTAGCAGTAAGAGCTAAAATAGGAACATTAGGGAATATGTCTCTAATACTCGAAATATGTAAATACGGAGGTCTAAAGTCATAACCCCACTGAGAGATGCAATGTGCCTCATCTACAGCGATGAAACTCACATTCATTTTCGATAATTTTTCTTTAAAAGACAAAGTTTGCAAACGCTCTGGCGATACATAAAGCAGCTTAATATCATTGCTATAAATACATCTATGCAAAATCACATCAATTTCTCTTTGTGAGAGACCACTATGAAGAGCTGCAGCTGGAATATTTTTTTTTAATAAATTCTCAACTTGATCTACCATGAGAGCTATTAAAGGAGAAACAACAATAGTAATACCATCTAAAGCTAAAGCAGGTACTTGGAAAGTAATACTTTTGCCACCACCAGTAGGTAGGAGAGCTAAAGTATCATTACTATCTAAAACAGAATTGATAATTTCCTCTTGCAAAGGTCTAAATTGTGAATAACCCCAATTATTTTGTAAAATGTCATAAATGTTTTGTCTCATGAAAACAAATATTTTATCAAAAATAATATAAAATAAAAGAAAAATGAAAAAGAGGAAGTGAGAACAAATATTTATGTTAGCTTTTCCCTATGCTTTAATTTCAACCTCATATATACATACCATGCCTCCCAGTCTGATGCTGCTAAATTCAACATCCTACCTACATCATTTATCACTCTGCTCAATAAATATTTATGCTTCACCACATACCACATTATGTAGCTCTGCAAATACTTAGTAGCCACCCCTCTAAATGTACCATTTATCCATTTAGCAAAATCATTTTCTTTGTCCTTCACTATCGATAACCCATGCTGTCCATACTGCTTTGTCCTCTTAGTAATTATAGTTTTATCTTTTATGCTTTGTGTTTTCAAATTCTTGAATTCTTCATTATCAGGCGAGCAAATCACAGCATTTTTTGATATTCTTGCTAATAATATTTTATCTATTTGATCTCGTTTCACATTATCTAAACCAGTCAATTTGCAGAACATATTGCCACTTCTATCTATAATAGAAAGCACAGCTACATTGTGAGTTTTCAGTTCTTGAGCCAATAGATATTCTTCTAAAGTTTTATATCTGCGTCCTTTCTCAGAATATTTCAATTTTAGTTCATCTATTTCCATAATACCAAAGAAGTTTACGTTATTTTCGAAGCTTCTGAGAGCAGATAGAATGCGATGTCGCCATTCGAAGCTAGTAGGTAGAGAAATACGAAGTTCTTTTGAGCATTGACGTAGGGTTTTGCCCTCAAGCATCAGACGAATGTAGTCAAGCATTAATTCTTTTTTGTGAAGATAATAGACGAAGGTGCCAGTAGTTTCTCGGAAGTTTTTACCACAATTTTTACATTTATACATTTGCTGGCCTTGCTGGTGCCCATTTTTTTTGATATGGATGCTTTTGCAATTGGGACATTGTGGAGAGACGCTTTCAGCTTTCAGATGTTGATAATCAACAACGTCGTTGCCTTGGAGTTTCATCTTATTGTAGAGATTATTTAGGAATTCCAAATTTAGTTGTTTGCCCTGTGATAAGTGTTCTTTGAGGTTTGATACTATGTTTTTCATATATGATAAATTTTGTTGCAAAGATAATATATTTTTAAAATATAAGCATATAAAATTTTATACATAAAAATTGTTTACTATCTTCCCCTTATCCCCTCTCTATTCATTTTTTACTCTACAGTTACTGATTTAGCTAAATTTCTCGGTTGATCTACATTACATCCTCTTAATACAGCCATATGATATGCTAGTAATTGTAATGGTAACGTAGCTAATAATGGTGATAAAAATTCTTGAGTTTTTGGAATTTCTATATAGTAATCGCTCAATTGTTTTACAGTATTGTCACCTTCGGATATGATAGAAATTATTTTACCCTTTCTTGCTTTCACTTCTTCTATGTTTGAAACAGTTTTATCATATATAATACTTTGTGGTGCTATGAAAACGACAGGCATGTTTTCATCTATTAATGCTATTGGGCCATGTTTCATCTCTGCAGCTGGATATCCTTCTGCGTGGATATAACTTATTTCTTTTAATTTTAAAGCTCCTTCTAGAGCTACTGGATATGAGAAACCTCTTCCTAAGTAGAGAAAATTTTTAGAAGTTTTGAATTGTTCAGCGATAGATTTAATAGTTTCATTAGTTTTATCTAATGTTAATTTCATTTTATCTGGTATTTCATCTAAATCATGTAAATACTGAATAAACCTAGATTTAGGTATTACACCTTTTTTATAGCCCAGCATTAGTGATAGCATAGTAAGAATTGTTAATTGTGCAGTAAAAGCTTTTGTGGAAGCAACTCCTATTTCAGGTCCTGCATGAGTATATGATCCAGCAATAGTTTCTCGGGCTATAGAGGAACCTACAACATTACATATACCCAGAGGTAAGGCCCCTTTACTTTTAGCTAATTTTACTGCTGCTAAAGTATCTGCTGTTTCTCCTGATTGGGAAATAGCTATAATAATATCATTTTCATTTAATATTGGATTCCTATATCTAAATTCAGAAGCATATTCTACTTCTACTGGCACTCTAGCAAGTTCTTCTAATAAATATTCTCCTACTAATCCAGCATGCCAGGATGTACCACAACCTATCATTATTATTCGTGGAGCAGTTAAAAGTTTGTTTTCATATTCTACTATACCACCTAGAGATATTGTTTGTTTAGACATAGAAAGTCTTCCACGCATACTATCTCTCACACTTTGTGGTTGTTCAAAGATTTCTTTTAGCATAAAATGTTTATATCCACCTTTTTCTATTTGTGATAAGCTCATTTCTAGTTGTTGTATATAAGGTGTTTTTTTAGCATTTTTAATTGTTATAATTTTTAAATCTTTATCTTTTTGCATTACAGCTATTTCGTCATCTTCTAAATAAACAACTTTATTTGTATATTCTATTAATGGAGAAGGATCTGATGCAACAAAAAACTCATCATTACCCACACCAATAACTAGTGGGCTACCTCTTTTAGCTGCTATCATAGTATCTGGATCATTTTCTGATAATATAACTATAGCAAAAGCACCTATTACCTGAGACAAAGCCAATCGTATAGCTTCTACTAATTCTACATGTTCATTTCTCATTATATCCTCTACTAAATTGATAATGACTTCTGTATCAGTTTCACTTTTAAATTCATAGCCACGGGATAAAAGTTCTTCTTTTAAAGTCTTATAATTCTCAATGATACCATTATGAATGATTGCTAACTTTTGTGATGGAGAAAAATGTGGATGTGCATTTATATCAGTAGGCTCTCCATGTGTCGCCCAGCGAGTATGTCCCATTCCTACAGTACCATTCAAATCTTTGTCAATCACGCATGCTTCTAATTCTGCTACTTTGCCGTGAGTTTTATAAATTTTCAAACCTTGTTCATTTAACAATGCTATACCAGCACTATCATAACCTCTATATTCTAAGCGATGCAATCCATTAATCAAAATTGGGAATGCTTGTCTATATCCCAGATAACCAACTATACCACACATATTATTATTAAATTTATTAAGATTTTAATGTTTTAATATAAATATTTATTGAAAATAAATATTCCATTTTTTAATTTACATAAGAGTAAGTAATTACTAATTTCATGCCATTTTCTGTACCATTTAAAATTACCCTATTGGGATAAATAGAAGTACCCGAAACTCTGAGGTACAAACCCAAATTTTCTTCTCTGTTAAGAATTAAATTTTGAGTATATCTCGGTAATCTAAAACGATAATACTTTTTTTGACTATAATAAGATCCATCAAACATTGATTCACTAAAGATAAAATCATCTACATAACTAGTATTACCTGCAGTGTCTTTTATCTTGGCTAATGTCAATTTAGAAGGAATAGGAAATTCTCTAGATGTTGGATCATTATATATAGGTATTAAAAGCTCGGCCATATTAATATTTACTCGTTTACCTTGAAAATAATTCTGAAAATCTGGGAAACGAATAAAAATTTTAGTACCTGCTAAAGGTTGTAAAAATAATATTTGTTTGCCACCAGTAGTATCTCCATTTAATTGATTTAGAAGATCTAAAGATGCAGTGCTATAATCATGATAAAAATTTGAATACCATTGAATGGTAGCATCCATTTGAAAAATCTCTTTTACTTTGGATAAATTCGAAGTATGATAGTATAAAGTAATATTAGAAATTGTATTTACCAAGTCCCAAACTATCAAATTACCCTGATTACCATTTATAACAGGCTCTACTACTATGCCATAAAAATATTGCTGAAAAGTCGAATTATTCAATAATTTACCCTCAAAAGATGCATCAATGAATTTTTTTGCATAATTAAGTGATAAAGGTATTTTAAGCGTAGGAGCTATTTTACCTGTATCTAAATAAATGCTATCAATTTTTGAAGGATTAAAAGTAATAGTCCCTATGAGATTACCTTTTTTTATTTTCCTATTAGAGTAATAAGTACTATCATAGTAAAGAGGTTCACCTAATTCATAAACATTGAAAGTCATTAAATCATTTTGACGTGATTTTGCATATATATTATTTAATTTCAAATATAAGAAAATAGAATCTGGAATAGCATCTGCCCCAAAAACAATATTTGTTTTTGAAATTTTTAATTGAGAACAAAAACTACTTATTGTGAGCCCAAATATAGGGTCAAAAATATATCCCGCAACATTATATCTGGTTTTAGAAGTGAGCAAACTATCGTCTGCTAAAGTATATGCTATTAGTGGGAGAGTATCTACTTGGACATTTATCCTATCACTAGGAGGTTGTATGTCTAATCCTAATTGATCATCTTGCTCACAACTCAATAACATTAAAATTAATAAACTTAAGCTAAATATAGTTTTTTTCACCTTTTTTATTATAATACGTTTTTTATTTATTGATATTATATTATTTTAATAAATTTTACAAATTTACAAGGAATTTTTTAATTGACATATTCCAATGAATAAAAAGTTTTGTTAGATAAAAATTGATAGTAACATTAAATATTATTCACAACTTTATAGTAATTATTTTTCTATGTGCTTGTTTTCAAGGTTTTCCTTTAGTTTATCTAAATGATTTTTTAATTCATCACTATTTTTTCTATTTTGTTCCTTTAGCCATTTATATCTTTTTACAAAAGGAGAAAGTTTTTGATGACGATTAATAAGTCTTAATGCAATGATTAAATATATTATTATAAAAGCAATAGCTATTGATAAACAAAGTGGATATTTAGGCACTAACATAAGTAAATAATCATAAGTACCATGTGAAATAAAAGTTATCAAAAAACCATACAACATTAATTTTTTCTTTTTTCTAACAAAATTAAATTTAGCATAACCAAAGTAATAACCCATAGCAACAGCAAAAATAAAATGAGCAGGAGTAGGCATCAATGCTCTCATTAAAGCTATACTCCATACATTAGATAAATCATTAAATATAAAAGCAAAATTTTCTAAAAAAGCAAAGCCCATACCTATAGCTACCATATATACTACGCCATCTATTGGCTCATCAAAATAATTCTTGGGCCAAATGAACCATCTAAACATCAAAAATTTAATACCTTCTTCGATAAAAGCAATAAAAAAGAAAGCCTCGATAAAAGCACTAATTTCTAATTGTATGTTCAATTTTATATTTGAAAAAATTAAATTTTCTAATAATGATGCTGGTAGAGTAGATATCATACCTAAAATAAAAGCAAATATTAAATATTTGATAGGCTCTCTACTGTATTTATCTTTAAAATATATCAATAAGATAAAAAATATGGCAGGTAAAATTGCTAATATTATTGGTAGCATCGAATTATGTTTATGCAAAAATAATAAGTATTCTATAAATTTAAAATTTGAATTTTTAATTTATTTCTTGTAATTTTGTAATTGATATATTTTAAAATATGAATAAAATATTTATTAATAAGAATATTGATGAAGAGAAATTAGATAAAATTAAAACATGGCCTATTTGGGAAAAAGATGTTTCACGTTTCTCAATTTTTTATAAATATACAGAAGAATGTTATATTATTGAAGGCAGGGTAATGATAGAATGCGAAGGAGAAATTTATCATCTCGAACCAGGAGATTTTGTTCGCATAGATAAAGGTCTATCTTGCATTTGGGACATTAAAGAAAAAGTACGAAAATATTATGATTATATAAAATGAAATTTAAAATAGGTGATAAAGTAAAATACCTCGATGAGATAGGAGAAGGTATTGTAAAAAAAATTTATGGTGATTTAGTAATCGTAGAGGATAGTCTCGGTTTTGAGATTCCCATGAAAGAAACTAAGTTGATTCTAGTAAAATCAGCTAATAATGTAGATGAAATTACAGAGAATAAACTCGAAAATACAGAAAATACTAAAAGTAAAAACACTAATATTCGCTCCGACAAATCGACAAAACAATTTAAAGATGGAATATATTTAACCATAAATCCACAAAACCCTAATATTCCTATTGCTAGTCCACATGCTGTGTATTTAGTGAATTTCACCTCTATGGATATTTATTTTGAAATACATAAAATTAATATTGGTAATATAGAAAACAAGCATGGTATTCTAGAAAAATATACTGCCATCAATATCGGTAATCTAAAAATAGAAGATATGCCCAATGAAATTGATTATGTTTTGCAATCAATAATTATTTCGCAAGATAAAGTTTTTTTACCTTTTCTACATCAGTTTTCTATTAAGAAAAATATGTTATTAAAAGAAGATAATTATTCTGAAAATCCATTTTTTAATGAGAAATCTATCCCTGTACTCCTTAGATTAGAAAGTGAGCTGATAGAATACAAACTCACTAAAAAAGAGAAAATAGATTCAGAAATAAATATCAAAAAATATAAAGAAAGAATAGTAAATGAGGCAAGTATAATAGAGAAATATTTAAAAACTCCTAATTTGGCAGAGGTAGATTTACATTTAGAAAAATTGGTAGATAACCCACAAAATATTAGTCCAGATATGGCTCTAAATGTACAATTATCATATTTCAAGCAATGTTTGGAATCTGCTATTGAAAAAGGAATAGATAAAGTAGTTTTCATTCATGGTGTAGGTGCTGGAGTATTGAAAAGTGAAATGTATAAAATATTAAAAAATTATCCAGATCTATATTATGGAGATGCACCAATACGCCAATATGGTATTGGAGCTACAGAAGTTTACATTAAACCTATAAAAATATAAAATATTATGGCAAAAATTCCAATAGAGAATATACTATTCATAGATATAGAGACTGTGCCAATGGCTTCAAAATATGATGAGCTTGATGAAAATTTCAAATCACTATGGGATAAAAAATCTGTTTATTTATCTAAAAGTGATGAAGATGACCCATCTACATTATTTGAGAGAGCAGGCATTTATGCTGAATTTGGTAAAATAGTTTGTATATCAGCAGGTAGAATACAAAATGATGAAATCAAAACAAAATCTTATTATTCTCATAATGAAAAAAAATTATTACAAGAATTTGCTGATGATTTATCTATTTTTACCAGAAATATTCCAAATTTATATTTGTGTGCTCATAATGGCAAAGAGTTTGATTTCCCTTATATTATTAGGCGTATGATTATTAATCAAATTCCCATACCATATATTTTAAATACACGAAATAAAAATAGATATGAATTACCATTTATAGATACTATGGAAATGTGGAAATTTGGTGATTATAAACATTTCACTTCATTAGCTTTACTTTGTGAATTATTTGGTATCACAACTCCCAAAGATGATATCGATGGTAGTGAAGTAGCCCGTGTTTATTATGAAGAGAATGATCTAGAACGAATAAAATTGTATTGCGAAAAAGATGTAACAGCACTCATAGAAGTATATAAAAGGCTAGATTTCTAAATTATTTTTAAAATTTTAAAAAAACAATCTCACCATTATCAAATTAATTTGATAGTTATTAATTTTGTAAAAAAATGGAATATATAAAAAAATGATATTACATATTAATAAAGAAATAAACAAAGATTTATTACATAAATTACAAAATGATTATCAAACAACAATAATAGAAAAAGATAATTATTTTATTATTATTAATTTAGATAATAATATAGAAAAAGAATTTCAAAATTATATAATATCCAAATACGATATCAGGACTGAAGCCCAGCTAAGCTCTAGAGAATACAAAGCAGCTACTACTCAAATTAATTTCCCATACGGTTATATAGGAGGAGATGAAAAAAATACAATGATTATAGCAGGACCATGTGCTGTAGAATCTGAGAAACAAATATTAGAAAGTGCCCAATTCATAAAATCATTAGGTATTAATACTTTAAGAGCAGGATTATATAAACCTCGAACATCTCCATACACATTTCAAGGGTTAGGTGATGCTGGATTAAGCATATTAGAAAATATTAAAAATGAATTTGCTTTAAATATTGTAAGCGAAGTAAGAGATATAACTAATTTTGAAAAAATTGTAAATATAGTAGATATAGTCCAGATAGGAGCTAAGGCTATGTATGATCATTCATTATTAAAAGCATGTGGAGAAATAAATAAACCAATACTACTAAAGAGACATTTCGCTGCCACAATAGAAGAATTCATAAAAGCCGCAGAATTTATCCTTTCTGCTGGTAATGAGAAAGTGATATTATGTGAAAGAGGAATCAGAACTTTCGAAACCAAAACCAGATTTACCTTAGATTTGACAAGTGTGGCTTATTTAAAAAAATTTGTCAATTTGCCCATAATAGTAGATCCTAGTCATGCAATGGGATACTCATATGGGGTCCCATCATTAGCAAAAGCCAGCCTAGCTATGGGAATAGATGGCTTATTGGTAGAGGTACATCCTAATCCCAACGAGGCTTTAAGTGATTCTAAACAACAATTGAATCATAAAGAATTTACAGAATTATATCAATCATTAAAAGAAATTGCAAAAGCTACTAATAAAAAAATTATATAAAAATTATGTCAGAAATTTTAAAAAATAACATTGAATATTTCATGGAGAGCCTCCCAGAGCTGAGAAATATCAATAAAGACATTAACGAATACTCACTAGCAGATATAAAAGCATTAGCGGATATATTTGGAGTACCCATAGACTATTGCTTTAAATATAATTTAAAACAAGAAGAAGAAAATATTAAGGAATTCAGTAAGCACATTAAAATATTAGCATTAGATGTAGATGGGGTATTAACAGATGCAGGATTGTATATAACCACCAGTGAAGATGAAATAAAAAAATTTAATGCACAGGATGGGATAGCAATACAATTTGCAATAAAAAAAGGAATAACAGTAATATTACTAAGCTCTGGATTGAGAGACGAAATAATATCATATAGAGCAAGAATGTTGAAAATACCATTGTTTTATGTAGGTAAAGAATCTAAATGGGAAAAATTAAAGATGTTCGCGGAAGAAAATGGCATAAATACTCAAGATGTAGCCTATATAGGTGATGATGTAAATGATTTAGTAGTATTAGAAAATGTAGGATTATCTGTATGCCCTCAAAATGCAGTATCAATAGTAAAAAAGAATTCCAAAATACATTTATATAAAAATGGTGGCACTGGAGCAGTGCGAGAATTCATAGAGAGGTTATTTTCGGATATATTCAATTAGTAGATATGGGCTTTTGATTTAGACTGATAAAATAGGATAAAAAGTGGGAAAGAGTTGGTGTGAATAATAACAAATTTATGTTATACTTTACAGTATGTTAATCATATCTTTGGCTCACTATCTCTCTATACTTGTCCCACGCCCATCTGTCGTGCGATGACAGGTTCAGTAGCCTGCCAATATCAGGATCTATAAACTCTTTCAAGTACTTACTCATTATCACAAACCACATCAAGTAGCTCTGTAAGTACTTCGTAGCTACTCCATGAAATCTACTCAACCAAGTTTTGAAATCACTTATTTTGCTTTCTACTATCTTTACACTATATATCCCGCGCTTAATTTGTCTTTTGTTTACTATGACTTTTTTACTTTGTAAACTCTTAACTGCTTTTCTAAACTCTCTCTTTGGCTTAACACATATTAGATTGTTTTCTGACAATCTATTTTTGAGTTCATCTCTCAATTGCTCATTTTTTACTTTTTTCTCTCCAACTTGTTTAAAAAGTAAATTACCTTCTCTATCTGTAACTACTAATACCGCTACTTTGGGATGATTTTTCTTTTTTGCTCTCCGATATTCTTCTTTGCTTTTAAACTTTCTACCTTTTTCTGAATAGTTCATTAGCAACTCATCAGCTTCTACAATACCAGAAAAGCTTATACCACCTTCTAATGCTCTAATTGCAGCTAATATTTTGTGTCGCCATTCGAAGCTTGTTTTCAAGCAAATGCCAACTTCATCAGCACATGCACGCAGACTTTTACCCTCGAGCATACATCTCATGTAGTCTAGCATTAATGGATATTTTCGCATGCGATAGACAAAGGTGCGAGCTGTTTCACGGAATTGATAACCGCAGGATTTGCATTTGTAAACTTGTCTGCCATTTCTTTTACCAGCTTTTATCACATTTTCACTTCTGCAGTCTGGACATATGGCTGCGGTAGATTGAATTTTTACTTTTTGATAATCTACAGCTGTAGCATTGTTATTGACGAGATATTGATATAGCTCATCCAGGAAATCACGCTTGTGATCCTTTGGTAAAGCCAAGTATTTATCGATGTTTTCTATTAATTCTTTCATAATTATAAAATTTTAACAAAATTAATAAATTTAATTGAAATAATAAGATATTTAAAGTATAACGTAAAAATGTGCTATATACCCTATTACCTTTTTAAAAACGCCTCATAATTTTGATTCATTGATATTATTCAGACTTATTCCTACTCGATATTATTTGTATCTTTATTATTAATTTCTAAATTTGATGAAATGCCATAATTTTTCATTAATTTACTGACAGCATCAAATAATTCTGGTAATTTCTTTAATAAAGCAATTTCTCGCATTTTATCAGATGCTTCTTGTGCTGGGCTACCAAAATAAACTTTGCCACCTTCTAAAGATTTAGCAACGCCAGATTGTCCTAAAACTATTGCTCCCTTACCTATAGTAAGATCTTTTTGTACTCCAACTTGTCCCCAAAGGATTACATTATCCTCCATATTTACAACTCCAGCTATCCCTGCCTGAGCTGCTATTAAGCAATTTTTACCTATGATAGTATCATGTCCTACTTGTATTAAATTATCTAATTTTGTACCTTTACCTATAATAGTATCAGATGATACTCCTCTATCTATTGTGCAGCAGGATCCTATTTCTACATCATCTTCTATAACTACTCTGCCACATCCTTCTAATTTATCTAAATAATCTGGACGTCTTTTGAAATAAAAAGCCTCTCCTCCTATTACTGAACCACTATTAATAATTACATTATTACCAATAATTGTATTTGCATGAATTGTAACATTAGGATGAATAATACAATTTTTACCAATTTTTACATTTGGTCCTATAAATACTAATGGCTGAATAATAGTACCTTCACCAATTTCAGCACTTGGATGTATTGGCATATCTTGTGGCTGAAAAGGAGCAAAGAATTTTACTAATTTTACATAATCTCTGAAAGGATCATCAGAGTATATTAGGGCTTTCCCATCAGGAGCTTCTACCTCTTTATTAATTAATATTATCGAAGCTAAGCAGCTGAGTGCACGATTAAAATATTTTTCATTATCTACAAAGGTAATGTCTCCAGGTACAACTCTATGTATCTCATTGATGCCCGTAGCTTTGATATTTTTATCTCCAATTACCCTAGCGATTGGATTATTTATAATTGTAATAAGCTCTTCTATACTATATTGTCTTTCTAAGTTCATTATTTTAGTATTTTTTTAATCTTTATTAACTCTTTCACCATACTCACCTGTTTGAGTATTTACTTTAATTTTATCACCAACATTAATAAAAAGTGGAACTCTAATTTCAGCACCTGTTTCTAAAATAGCAGGTTTCATCGCATTAGTAGCTGTATCACCCTTTAGACCGGGTTCGCTATATGTTATTTCTAATACCACATATGTAGGTAATTCACAAAATAGAGGAGTTTCACTTTCTGCATGAAAAACTATTTCTACCTCTTGCCCTTCTTTAAGAAATTGTGGAGCATTAATAAGAGATTCAGGAATCATTATTTGCTCAAATGTCTCTACATGCATGAAATGATAATCTTCATTATCCTTATATAAAAATTGATAAGGACGTCTTTCTATTCGTTGAATGTTAATTTTAACTCCTGATTGAAAAGTATTCTGAAGTATTCGACCGCTAGGTATATGTTTTAGTTTTGTTCTAACAAATGCACCACCTTTACCTGGTTTGACATGTTGAAATTCTACTACTGTGTATAGCTCACCATTAAATTCTATACATATCCCATTACTTATATCTGCTGTTGTTGCCATTTAAATTTTTGACAAAATTATATTATTTTTTTGAATTATCATAAATCTAAATTAAGATGTATATAAATAAAATTTATAAGACTATTAAATTATTTACTTGATCACTAGCTATTCTATCAGCATCTGTATCAGTTATAAAAATTTGAGTTAGATTAAAATTTTGTAATTGTTCTAATAATTTATGTGTTCTATACTTATCTAATTTATCAAAAATATCATCTAATAGCAAAATAGCATGTTCATTATAATGATTACTCAACCACAGGTACAAAGATAATTTGAGAGCTATGATAAATAATTTTTGTTGTCCTTGAGAAGCTATCTGTGATATATCATCATTATTAAATAAAAAATACAATTTATCTCTATGAATACCTATCGTAGTATGTGTCAGACGAAGATCATTTTCCAAGGTATCATTAAAAAGATTTTCTATGTTTTCAGGCTCAATGTTTGATTCATATCTTATAGCTACAGGCACATCAATATTAGATATGGAATAAAAAATATTATTAATAGTTTTATTAATATCTGCTATTAAGCAAGTTCTATATTTATAAATTTGTTCATTAAGTGGAATTATATTGGTATCAATAGCGTTTAGCATGTTAGAAAAATCTTTGCCAAATAAATTTTGTTGTTTCAAAAGATGATTCCTTTGTTGTAAAAGCTTTTGATAATTTTGTAAAGCATTCAGATAATTACTGCTTTGCTGTGATAAAATCTGATCTATCAGTTTACGTCTGTTTTCTTGATTGTAGACTAGCTCGTAAATATCCGATGGACAAATAAAAACTATAGGGATAAGTCCTAAATGTGTTGAAAATCTTTTATAGAATTTTTCATTTCTGCATACTTTTTTACCATTAATATTATGATATAAAACTTCTATATTTTCTGGACTATTATTATCTGAAAAAAAAAATCCTTTTATTAAAAAAAATTCTTTATTAAATTGTATAAATTTATTATCAGTAATATTATAAGGATTGCGTGTAAGTCCCAAATAATAAATGCTATCGAGAATAGTTGTTTTTCCAATACCATTATCTCCCACAATATAATTAATACCTTCTGAAAATTCTAATTTTAAATAATTATGTATTTTAAAATTTGTAAGCTCTAATCTTTTTAATAACATAAAAAAAAGTAAAAAATAATTTTCAAAAAGTCAAATGAAATATAGAATTATTAAAATTAAGTGAGATTAAATCTATATTTATAAGCTTTCAGTGTATTCATGAGTAAACTAACAATGGTCATAGGACCAATACCTCCTGGTACTGGTGTTATCCATGAAGCCTTTTTAGATACTTCATCAAAATCTACATCACCTATTGTTCTGTAGCCACTTTTTTTTGTATTGTCTGGTACAGTATTTATGCCTACATCTATAACTATTGCTCCATCTTTTACCATATCTGCTTTCACAAAAGCTGGCTTGCCAATTGCAGCTACTAAAATATCAGCTTGTAAAGAAAACTCTTGGATATTGGGTGTCTGAGAATGGCAAAGTGTTACAGTGCAATTACCAACATCATTTTTTCTAGATAATAATATAGATAATGGTGTACCAACTATATTTGATCTACCAATTATCACAGCATGTTTACCTGTAGTTTCTATATTATTACGTTTTAGTAATTCAATAATACCACTAGGAGTGGCGGGCAAGTATGTATCTATACCAAGGACCATTTTACCAACATTAATTGGATGAAATCCATCTACATCTTTTTTGGGATTAATAGTATTAATAATTTTTTCTTCATTTATGTGCTGAGGTAGAGGTAGCTGTACAATGAAGCCATCTATATCTGGGTCATCATTAAGGAATCCAATTACTTTAAGTAATTCATTTTCGGAAGTATCTATTGGGAAATTATAAACTGATGAGGTAAAACCAACTAATTTGCTATTTTTTTCTTTATTTCTAACATATGTTTCGCTAGCAGGATTGTTGCCTACAAGTACTGCAGCTAAATGAGGTGGTCTCAAGCCATCGTCTATAAAATGTGCTACTTGAGCTTTAATTTCTTCTTTTATTTGTTCTGCTGTAGCTTTACCATCTAAAATGTTCATGAGAATAAATTTTTATTTAATTGTTCCATTCTTTTTAATTGTTTAGGATCTGCATTAAGGACTTTTTTCATCATTTTTCGCATTTCTTCAAACTGTTTTAGGAAAGTATTTACATCTTGCACAGTAGTACCACTACCTTTAGCAATTCTAATTTTTCTAGATCCATTTAATGACTCTGGATGTTCACGCTCATAGGGTGTCATAGAATGAATAATGGCCTCTATTTGTTTAAATGCGTCATCATCAATGTCTATATCTCTAATAGCTTTATTCATGCCAGGAATCATACTCATGAGATTTTTAAGATTTCCCATTTTTTTTATTTGCTGCACTTGATCAAGAAAATCATTAAAATCAAATTTATTTTTTTTGATTTTTTTCTCTACCTCACGAGCTTTTGCCTCATCTACCTGCTGCTGGGCACGTTCAACAAATGATACAATATCGCCCATTCCTAGAATTCTACTAGCCATTCTATCAGGATGAAAAACATCAATATCATCCAATTTTTCTCCGATACTACTAAATTTAATTGGTTTATTTACTGTGGCTTTAATGGAGATAGCAGCACCACCACGTGTATCGCCGTCTAATTTTGTAAGAACAACTCCATCATAATCTAAAACATCATTAAAAGCTTTTGCAGTATTTACAGCATCTTGTCCCGTCATAGCATCTACTACAAAAAGTGTTTCATCTGGTTTGAGAACATCATAAAGCATTCTGATTTCTTTCATCATATCTTCATCTATGGCTAAACGACCAGCAGTATCTACTATTATTGTATTAATATCATTTTCTTTTGCATATTTAAGGGCATCGAGAGCAATTTTTACAGGATTTTTTTCGTCTTCTTTAGCAAATACCTGTACGCCAGCTTGCTCACCGAGCGTTTTTAATTGATTGATAGCAGCAGGACGATAGACGTCGCAGGCTACTAATATAACATTACGTTTTTTATTATTTTTAAGATAGCGAGCTAGCTTGGCAGCAAAGGTAGTTTTTCCACTACCTTGTAATCCTGCTAATAAGATGACAGCTGGTTTGCTTTTCAAATTTAAATCAACAGCTTGACCTCCCATCAGATCTACTAATTCATCATGGACAATTTTTATCATCATCTGACCTGGAGATACACTCTTGATCACTTGCTGTCCGATAGCTTTATTTTTAACATTCTCTGTGAAAGATTTAGCTATTTTGTAGTTAACATCAGCATCTACTAGTGCACGTCTAATCTCTTTTAATGTCTCAGAAATATTAATCTCTGAAATACGTCCCTGTCCTTTTATTTTTTTAAATGCCTGTTCTAGCCTATCACTTAGATTATCAAACATATAATATTTTTTACAAAATTACAAAATAATAAGAATATTACAAAGTGTATACAAAGTAGTAATATAGTTTTAATAGATTAAAAGTAAAATAATTAAAAATTATTTGTCAATGAATGCAATTCTATTTATCTATATTTTCATAAGCAATTTTAGCAGCATCTTTTTCACCTTGTTTTATGGTAGGAGCGGTAGATTCTCCTTTAAGTTTATTATTTATAAAAATTTTAATTTTAAAATCACTACCACTGTCTAATTTTTCGGATTTAAATTCGATATTTAGTTTATTTTTTTGACAATATTCTATCAATTGACTTTTGTAGTTTTGCTTTTGTTCAATAATATTCTCAATATCCAAAGTTTTATTTACTATATAACTAATAAAAAAATCATAACAGAAATCATAACCTTTATCTAAAAACATGGCACCTATAAAGGCTTCAAACTCATTTCCAAGCCAATTTTTAGGGGGCGTTTTATGATTAACAGGAATAAATTTTTCTGCAATTTCAGATAGCTTTATATTTTTGGCAATAGTACTTAAATATTGAGTGTTCACGATACGAGAACGTATCTCAGTGAGAAAACCCTCATCTTTATATGGGAATTTACTAAATAAATATTGACTAATGATAAGGTCTATGACTGCATCACCTAAAAACTCCAATCTTTCATTTGATATCTTTTCACCACTAAAAAAAGCCTCGACAAAACGTGGTGTCAAGGCTAATTGATATAAAAATATATTTTTTGGATTAAAACCAAAAATATTTTTAATTTCTTTTCTTAATGATTTTAATTCGTCACTATTCCTTTTTAATGTTAGCTCCAAAACTAATCATTATATTTTCCAAAAAGTAAAGAAACATTATGTCCACCAAAACCAAAAGTATTACTAATGGCGTAGTTTACAATTTTTTCCTTTTTATGATTAAAAGTATAATCTAGCTGAGGTAGCTCTGGATCATCATTAAAGTGATTAATAGTAGGTGGTACTACATTATTTTTGATACTCAAAATAGTAGCTAAAGACTCTATTGCACCGGCAGCACCTAATAGATGGCCATGCATAGATTTGGTAGAATTGATAGAAATATTTTTAGCATGATCACCAAAAACACCTACGATAGCTTTAGCCTCAGCGATGTCACCTACAGGAGTAGCAGTACCATGTGTATTGATATGATCTATTTTAGATTTATCAATACCAGCATCATTGAGTGCGAAGCTCATAGCATGTTTAGCTCCCTCGCCTTCAGGATGTGGTGCAGTAATGTGATATGCATCAGCACTAAGCCCGAAGCCTAAAATTTCAGCATAAATTTTAGCACCACGATTTTTAGCATGTTCTAAATCTTCTATTATCAATCCAGCAGCTCCTTCGCCCATTACGAATCCATCACGATCTCTATCAAAAGGTCTAGATGCCGTTTTGGGGTCATCATTTCTGACAGATATGGCATTCATGGAGTTAAACCCACCCATACCAGGTTCAGTAATAGCAGCTTCGCAACCACCGGTGACGATAATGTCAGCATAGCCATGGCGAATAAGCAATACAGCATCTACTATAGCATTAGCTGATGAAGCACATGCAGATACAGTTGCATAGTTAGGACCTTTGAAGCCATGTATCATGCTAATATGACCAGCAGTGATATCAATTATCATCTTAGGTACAAAAAAAGGATTATAGCGAGGAGTACCATCACCTTCTACAAAACTTTTTATTTCTTGAAAAAAGGTTTGAATACCACCAATGCCGCTACTCCACACTACACCTACCCTATAAGGGTCAATATCAGTTGAATTAATATTAGCATCTGCAATGGCTTGATTAGCAGCCACTATGCCATAGGTAGATACTAGGTCATATTTACGTAGTTCTTTTCTATCAAAATAATCAGCAGGATCAAAATTTTTAACTTCACAAGCAAATTTTGTTTTAAATTTAGAAGCATCAAAATGAGTAATGAAGTCAGCGCCACTAACTCCTTCGCATAGAGATTTCCAAAAATCTTCTACATTATTACCTAAAGGAGTAATGGCACCTGCTCCAGTAATAACTACTCGTCTACGATCCATTGTAATAGTTTTTACTTTTGTATGTGCTGATTGATGTAATCAATAGCTTCACCTACAGTAGTGATTTTTTCAGCATCTTCGTCAGGAATACTTAGATTAAATTCTTTTTCAAATTCCATAATTAATTCTACTGTATCTAGAGAATCTGCTCCTAGATCATTAGTAAAACTTGCCTCTGGAATTACTTCATTTTCATTAATTCCTAATTTGTCTACGATGATAGCTTTTACTTTTTCTTCAATTTGACTCATAGCTTTATTTTTTTAAATTGGTTTGGCAAAATTATATATTTTTTTTTAAATGAAAAATCAAAATAATTTTTTACAAAAATCTTTTTTATAATCATTAACAAACTAAATAAGCTTAAAATTTTTGGGTAGAGCAATATACCATTTACGACATATTATTAATTAATTCTGCCGTGGCATTGTTTATATTTTTTACCACTACCACAAGGACAAGGATCATTACGGCCAACTTTTTGAGATTTGAAAGGTTCATTAGCTACAGCTACTTCGGAAGGATTATTATATTCTTGATGTTTTTGTGCAGCTTGTGAAGTGCCTACAGGAGTGTTATAATCTCTACCTGTTTTATAATTTCTTGTTTTAGTAGTACGCTTTTCCTGGTCTGTTTCTTGCAGTTGCTCTTCTGCCACAGGTATTCTACCAATACTGAGAGCTCTTACTACCTCAAAATATATTTTATTAAGTAATTGATCAAAAAGCTGAGCGCCTTCGATTTTGTAAATTAATAATGGATCTTTTTGCTCATAAACTGCAGCATTTACATTTTGTTTGAGATCATCCATTTCTCTTAAATGGTCCATCCAAGCTTTGTCAATAATAGAAAAGGTAACAAATTGTTCTATGCTTTTCATTAATTCGAGGCCTTTAGTTTGATATGATTTTTTAAGAGGAGCAATTATAGTAAATTGATTTTTACCATCGGAATAAGGAACAGCAATATTTTCATAGCGTTTACCAGCATTTTCATAAATTTCTTTAATCAAAGGATAGGTTTTTTCAGCATAGAAATGACGTTTATCATTATAAGTATTATAAGCGGCCTCAAATAATTCATCAGCGAGATTAGACACTCTATCAGACAAGAAACGTTTCTCATCAAAAGGTACCTCAATGCCAAAAGTTTGTATACAAGCCATGCTTAAAGAAGCAAAATCATTATTATCCTGATAAACCTCTACTAAATCATTAGCAACTTTTTTAAACATTTGTACTATATCGGCATCTAATTTTTCACCATACAAAGCATTTCTACGCATATCATAAATAATAGTTCTCTGGGAATTCATTACATCGTCATATTCTAGTAGACGCTTACGAATAGAAAAATTATTTTCTTCAACTTTTCTTTGAGCACGTTCGATAGATCTAGTAATCATAGGATGTTGAATAACCTCGCCCTCTTTATATCCAATTCTATCGAGTACTTTTATCATTCTATCACTACCAAAAAGACGCATAAGATCATCATCGAGAGAAACAAAAAATTGACTCGTACCTGGATCTCCTTGACGGCCGGCACGTCCACGCAACTGCCTATCTACACGACGAGATTCATGACGTTCTGTACCGATGATTGCTAATCCACCCACCTCTCGTACGCCAGGTCCTAATTTAATATCAGTACCACGACCAGCCATATTAGTAGCTATAGTTACGCTTCCAGAGAGACCAGCATTAGCTACTATTTCTGCTTCACGTTGATGTTGTTTAGCATTTAACACATTATGTTTTATTTTTCTTAGAGTCAACATTTTACTAAGTAACTCAGAAGTTTCTACAGAAGTAGTACCTATCAATACAGGTCTACCTTTTTGCACCAAATTAACTACTTCATTAATAACTGCATTATATTTTTCTCGTTTAGTACGATAAACTAAATCTTCGGCATCTATACGTATACAAGGTTTATTAGTAGGTATTACAACTACATCCAATTTATAAATATCCCAAAATTCGGCGGCTTCAGTTTCTGCAGTACCAGTCATACCAGCAAGTTTTTTATACATTCTAAAATAATTTTGTAGAGTAATAGTAGCATAAGTTTGAGTAGCAGCCTCTACTTTCACATTTTCCTTTGCTTCGATGGCTTCGTGTAAACCATCAGAATATCTACGCCCTTCTAATATACGACCAGTTTGCTCATCTACGATTTTAACTTTATTATCTAAAACTACATATTCTACATCTTTATCGAATAAAGTATATGCTCTGAGTAATTGATGCATAGTATGAATACGATCACTTTTGATAGCAAAATCTTCTAATAATTCATTCTTTTTTTCTTGTTTTTCTTTAGAATCAATATTACTATTTTCTAATTCAGCTAATTCACTACCAATGTCTGGGATAATAAAAAATTGGGGATTACCAGTATCTTTAGATAAAAGTTCAGTTCCTTTATCTGTCAGATCAACAGAGTTATTCCTTTCATCAATTACAAAATATAATTCTGCGTCGATGATAGGCATATTTTTTTGATTTTCAGCTAAATAAATATTTTCAGTTTTATGTAATATAGCTTTCATGCCTGGCTCACTAAGAAATTTTATTAATGGGCCGTATTTAGGCAAGCCCCTATGTGCACGTAATAAAGCCTCACCACCTAATTTTTCATCCTCATTAGACCTATTTGTTTTTTGCAAGTAATTTTTTGCGTCATTTAGAAGTTTATTAACTAATTGCCTTTGAGCATTTACTAGCTTAATAACATATGGCTTTAGCTCATCATATTCTTGCTCACGTACTTGAGTCGTAGGTCCACTAATAATCAAAGGCGTACGGGCATCATCAATTAAAATAGAGTCTACTTCATCTACAATAGCATAATAATGTCCACGTTGTACTATGTCATCTAAAGAGAATGCCATATTGTCACGTAAATAATCAAAACCAAATTCATTATTAGTACCATAAGTGATATCTGCTAAATAAGCTTTTTTACGAGATTCACTATTAGGCTCGTGTTTATCAATACAATCGACAGTTAAAAAAAGAAATTCATATATCGGTCCCATCCATTCTTGATCTCGTTTAGCCAAGTAATCATTAACAGTAACAATATGTACTCCGCGACCTGGCAAAGCATTAAGATATACTGGTAAAGTAGCGACTAAAGTTTTTCCTTCACCAGTAGCCATTTCTGAAATTTTACCTTGATGCAAAACTACACCACCCATTAATTGTACATCATATGGAACCATATCCCAGGTGATTTCAGTGCCACCAGCTATCCAATGATTTTGCCATATTGCTTTATCACCTTCTATTCTTACATAATTTTTTTTAGTAGCTAATTCTCTATCAAAATCAGTAGCAGTAACGATTATTTCTGGATTGTCTTTAAAACGTTTTGTTGTTTCTTTAACAACAGAAAAAGCTTCTGGTAAAATGTCATTTAGAACCTTTTGAGTTTTTTGATAAATAATTTTTTCTAATTCATCTATCTTATGAAATATTTTTTCTTTCTGATCTATAGACATGTCTAACTCTTCATCTATACGAGTCTTTAATTCATTTAATTCATTCTCTTCACTTTTTATAGTATCTGAAATTAATTTTTTAAACTCTAATGTTTTAGAACGTATTTCATCATTAGACAATTTTTCAATTTTATTATATGCTTCATTAATTGAATTTACAATAGGCCATAGAGACTTCATGTCTCGTTCATGCTTAGTGGGCATAATACTTTTTAAAATACCTCTCATAATATTTATTTCCTCCGAAATTTCTTTTAATATATTACAAAATTACAAAAAAATTAGTAAATAATAAAACAAAAATTAAGCCAAAGTATAGATTATGCCATTGTAAAAAAATTTTTGAATTAGTTGTTTAATTAATAACTAAATTATTACTGATACATTATCGGTAATAGCTATATTTCTTATGAATATAATTGATTTTTAAATAAATTTCTACTTAATTTACTTTTCTTTGTCAGCCACACAAAGAAAAGTAACAAAAGAAAAGTCTCCGCTGGGGAAATGATTTGATAAAACTACGCAAACACCTCTGGGGGGTTTACAAACTCGCAAGCATTAGCTTGCTCAAACAGTGTAGACCCTTTTGCCCAACGCGGCTTGCTTGTTTTATTACAAATCATTTCCCAATGCGGTATTATTAGAGTTTACTAATTATTGTAAAGGTATTTTTTATAATACAAAAAGCTGATAAAAACTTTATAATTTAAACGCCTATTTCAATAAATTTTTTTATTACAAAAAAATTTTTTTATAAATTTGCAGTTTCAAAAAAAATATAAAAAATATGGGAAATATACTTCAAGTTTATGCTAGACAAATTTTAGATTCTAGAGGCAATCCAACAATAGAAGTAGAAGTAATTACTGACGCTGGTGAATATGGTAAAGCATGTGTGCCATCAGGAGCTTCTACTGGCAAAAGAGAAGCATTAGAATTAAGAGATGGTGAAAAAAAATATTACTTAGGCAAAAGTGTTTTAAAAGCTGTAAATAATGTAAATACTGAAATATCATCTGCGATTAAAGGTATTGATGTCTCTGAGCAAAGATTAATTGATAAAACTTTAATAGAACTCGATGGCACTCCAAATAAAAGCAGATTAGGGGCAAATGCTATTTTAGGTGTTTCTATGGCGTGTGCTGTAGCAGGCTCACAAAATACAAATCAAGCGCTATTCAGATATATAGGAGGTGTAAATGCACATACACTACCTATACCTATGATGAATACTATAAATGGAGGTGCTCACGCCGATAATAATTTAGATTTTCAAGAATTTATGATAATGCCTATCAATACCACTACATTTAGCGAAGCATTAAGAATGGGTACAGAAATATTTCATACATTGAAATCTATTTTAAAAAATAATGGATACGTAACATCAGTGGGAGATGAAGGAGGTTTCGCTCCTAGCTTATCTACAAATGAAGATTCATTAAAACTTTTGGTAGAAGCCATCACTAAAGCTGGATATAAACCAGGCATCGATGTAGCTATAGCTCTCGATGTAGCCGCATCAGAACTCTATGATACTAAAGAAAAAATTTATAAACTTAAAAAATCTTCTGGCAAAACTTTAACAACAGAAGGAATGATAGAATTATATAAAAAATGGGTAGACACATACCCTATCGTAAGTATAGAAGACGGACTAGCAGAAGATGACTGGGATGGATGGGAGCTTTTAACAAAAGAATTAGGTTCCAAAATACAATTAGTAGGTGATGATATTTTTGTAACTAATATAGAAATTCTAAAAAAAGGAATAGAAAGAAAAATAGCTAATTCTATTTTAATAAAACTTAATCAAATAGGCACAGTTACAGAAACACTAGATACTATAAATTATGCTAAAACAAATGGCTATACGGCAATTGTTAGTCATAGAAGTGGTGAAACAGAAGATACTTTTATTGCTGATTTGGCAGTAGCTACAAACTCTGGATTAATGAAATCTGGCAGCCCTTCTAGAACTGATAGGATAGCTAAATATAATCAATTAATTAGAATAGAAGAATATCTCAATGGTGTAGGTAGCTTTATGGGAACAAATTTCCAATATTATCGATTTAAATAAACAATGTTAATTAGATAAAAAAGGAGCAAATTTATTTGCTCCTTTTTTATTGGAAATTTGAAAAAAAATAAAAAAATATCATTTAATTGAAATGGGCGTTTAGATAATAACTAAATTTCTTTTGAGTATAATTGATTTTTAAATAAATTTTTACTTAATTTACTTTTCTTTGTCAACCACACAAAGAAAAGTAACAAAAGAAAAGTCTCCGCTGGGGAAATGATTTGATAAAACTACGCAATCACCTCTGTGGGTTTACAAACTCGCAAGCTTTAGCTTGCTCAAACAGTGTAAACCCTTATGCCCATCCCTGCTTGCTTGTTTTATTGCAAATCATTTCCCAATGCGGTATTGCTAGAGCTTACTGATTATTGTATAGTTATTCACATAATACAAAATGTTGAAAAAAACTTTATTAGCTAAACGCCTAATTCAAAAAAATTATTGTATTATAAAAAAGAGGACTCTTTAATAAGTCCTCTTTTTCTCAAAAATTAGTCAAATATTATTTAGAATGTATCTTTCAGAGCTCGTTTGATTATGTCTAATGACTCAAGTATTTGTTCTTCAGTAATTATTAGTGGAGGAGCAAAACGAATAATATGCTGATGAGTAGGTTTAGCTAACAGCCCATATTCAGCCATTTTCAGACAAAGATCCCAAGCTTCTTTTCCATTTTTGGGTTCTACCACTATCGCATTGAGTAAACCTTTACCTCTAACAATTTTTAAAACTTCAAATTCTTTTTGCATCTTTTTCAATTCTGATCTCAATAGTTCACCATGTTTAGCAGCACGATCAGCTAATTTTTCATCAATTAAGACATTTAATGCTTCAGTAGCTATAGTACAAGCTAAGGGATTTCCTCCAAATGTAGAACCATGTTGCCCTGGTTTAATAGTGAGCATAATTTCATCATTAGCTAATACAGCTGAGATAGGCATCATACCGCCACTAAGAGCTTTACCCAAAATTAAAATATCAGGATGTATATTTTCATAATCACAAGCAAGCATCTTACCAGTACGAGCTAATCCAGTTTGTATCTCATCAGCTATAAATAATACATTATTTTTTTTGCATAAATCATAGCAAGTTTTCAAATATCCATCATCGGGCACCATGACACCAGCTTCACCCTGTATAGGTTCTACTAAAAATGCTGCCACATTAGGTTCTTTTAATGCCTCTTCTAAAGCAGAAGGATTATTATAAGGTATAGTAATAAATCCTGGAGTAAAAGGTCCATAATTTGTATTAGCATCGGGATCTGTAGAAAAGCTTATAATAGTAATTGTACGACCATGAAAATTATTTTCACAAGTAATTATTTTAGCTTCATATTGTGGAATTCCCTTTACCTCATAAGCCCATTTACGTGCTAATTTGAGAGCTGTCTCTACTGCTTCTGCACCTGAATTCATCATTAAAACTTTGTCATATCCAAATAGATTAGTTATATATTGAGTAAATAAGCTTAAAGGTTTAGAATAGAAAGCACGAGATGTCAATGTTAATGTTTTAGCTTGCTCGGTCATTGCTTTTACTATTCTAGGATTGCAATGTCCTTGATTGACAGCACTATAGGCAGATAAAAAATCAAAATATTTCTTGCCTTCTACATCCCATACATACACACCTTCGCCTTTTTCTATTACTACTGGCAATGGATGATAATTGTGTGCACCATACTTTGAATCAATTTCGATCAACTGTTTTGAATTGTACTTTTCCATATCTCTTTTTTTGCAAATATAATAAATTTAATTGAAATAGGCAATGAAGAAATAAATATTGTAAAAGATGAATTTAAGGGAGAAATTAATACAAATTTTAAATGTTTTAGATTAAATATGTTGATGACATCAGAGCATCAGAGCGCTGTCTTTAGTCAGGGCAAAGACATCTATTTGATCTTCGAAAATATTATTCATAATTTTTATTCTTTATGCAAATATATAATTTTTTAATAATTAAAAACATATCTATTTCATAAAATATATTTTATCCTACTCTTTACTACCCTATATAATCGTCATCCCTCTATAATTAATTCTTGTTTTTTCTTATTTGCCTATTAAATACCTATAACTGATTAAAGAAACGCTTTGAATATATTGCAGAAAATAATATTGAAAAAGATAAGGGCTTGGAGAGGGAGCAGTGATAGTTTTGTTGTTTTTTTTAAAAATGATTGTTCTTACTCCCTTCACTTCCTTTCCAAAAAATTAAACTCCTATTTAAAATATTTTTGTATCATCTCATCAAAATCTTGCCAACTCAATTCCTCAGGTCTTTTATTAAAAAATCCATCCAATAGTATATCATAATCCAATAATTCTTTCAAATTATTTCTCAACGTTTTTCTTCGATGTGTGAATGATAATTTTACAATTTTTACAAATTTTTCGAAATTTGTTTTTGGAATTTTATCTTTTTTAGGAGTCATCCTTATTACAGCTGATGATACTTTAGGTGGTGGATAGAATGATGCTGGTGATAATCGCATAATTTGTTCTATATCAAAATATGCTTGCAGAAGTACACTCAATTTGCCATATGTTTTATTTTTAGGATTAGATAATATCCTTTGTACTACTTCTAATTGCAACATACCTACCCATTCTATAAGGTTATTTCTATAATCTAAAGCATTAAACAATAATGGACCAGAAATATTGTATGGCATATTGCCAATTATAGTAAATTTATTTGCATAATCTAATAAATTTATTTTTAAAATATCTCCTTGTATAATTTTTGTTTCAATGTTTGTAAATTTGTCCTTGAGTAATTCTATAGCTTCTTTGTCTAGTTCTATTATTTTTAATAATGGGTATTTTTCTAATAAAAATTGTGTCAGTATTCCGCTTCCTGGACCTACTTCAAAAATAAAATCATCAGAAGTAGTCAATTTTAGAGAATCGACAATATGTTTAGCAATTTCTGGATTTTTTAGGAAATGCTGTCCAAAAGATTTTTTATAATGAAATTCTAATTTATCTGTCATTAATTTTAAAAATTTAGTTATTCATCATTTTCATCTTCTAATGTTTCATTTGAATAATTATCATAGATCTCTTTTGCTCTTTGGTATTTATCTATAGGTACGTACATTTTGATACCTCCTATTGCTTGTGATAGTAATGGATTCACATAAATTGTTAAGTCATCTTTGAGTATTACTTTTATTTCTTCTGCTTCTAATAATGATTTCAAAACAAAATATTCATGTGGATATGAAAATACTGCTAATAGTGTAAATCTATCATTATAATCATTATTGGTCATTAAATTATTTTTAGTAAAATTAGTAATTTTAATAAAATAAAAAAGGAGGTAAATAATTTTACCTCCTTTTTAAAAAAAATCTTTTTACAAAAGAATTATTGTTTTGTATATGTTTCTACGCCAGTTACACTAGTACCACCAGTGCTTTCAGTATAATTTACATAGAAAGATTCATTTGTGCTAGCTTCACCAGAGCCAGAGAAAGTACGATCAGCAGCTGGATTTCCACAATGTACAGTTTGTTGTGGTATTGTTACATCAGTTGGTACACTTTCAGGATTTTCAAATTTGAATTTTACTGCACCATTTGTGTAATAAGCAAATTTAGTTACCCATACCATTCTATTTTCTGTTTGGGAAAAAGTAATAATATCTGAATAAGTATATTGGCTACCACCTACTTCATCAATAACACTATAGTTACCTGCCCAACCATCAGCAGTATTTCTTACTCTAACAGTACGAGATTTTGTACCTGTATTACCTGCTGCATCAGTAGCAGAATAAGTAATAACATAAGTACCAGTTAAATTTACATTTACAGTTCCTGTTACTTGAATGTCTGTTATTACACCATCTTCATCATCTTCTGCGATAGCACCTGGATCATTCCATGAAGTATTCAATACGATTGTTGTGTCAGAAGCACCTCTTAAAGTAACTACCGGCTTGGTAGTATCTTCATCATTACAGGAAACGAATATTACGCTTCCAATTATAGCTAATGCTAATAAATTTCTCATTTTTTTCATATCTTTAATTTTTTAAAAGTTTGACAATGCAAAGTTATATAAATTTTTTTGAATACAATATATTTTTTTAAAATAATAATAAAAAAATTATTTTTTAATATTATAAATAAATTAGATATAATTGTTTTTTTAAGATATTAATTGCTTTGTATAAATAAATAATTTTTAATTTATTTTGTAAAAAAAATGAATTTACTTGAGTTAATTAAAACAAGAAGGACTATACGAAAATTTAAACAGGAACCAATTAGTAATGATATTTTAATGGATATCGTAGATTGTGCCAGATTAGCACCTTGTGCTAGTAATAAACAGCCATTGGAATATATTGTAGTAACTAATAAAAATCTTTGTGAAAACATATTTCAAAATCTCAGATGGGCAGCCTATCTATATCCTAATGGTACTCCAAAAGATGATGAAAAACCGGTATGCTATATCGCAGTACTGATTAATAAAAATAGATTGACAAAATGGACAGGTATAGATGCAGGTCTGGCAGTAGAAAATTTAATTTTAGCTGCTTGGGCATATAATATTGGAAGCTGTATTTTAGGTTCTGTAAATAAAAATAATGTTAAAATTATTTTAAATATTCCAGATGAATATGAACTAGATACAATTATTGCTCTAGGATATCCAGCTCAGCAATCGATAGCTGAAGATAATGATGACACAGTAGTGTACTATCTTGATGAAAATGGAAATATGCATGTACCTAAAAGACCATTAAATAAGATTATTCACTTTAATAGTTTTTGATAGGTTCTATAAAGTTTATTGTGGGTAATTATTTAACTGTCCAATTGTTATTATTATTCACAAATACACTCAAATGAGAGGGGAGACGAGAAGACTGGGAGAATATGTGATAAGTTATTAGTTGATGAGTTTAGCAAAATATTAGTTATAAATTAATCCACAAATGGATACAAATAATAAATTTACATTATTCTCTGTGTTCTTTATGCCTTCTTTGAGAACTTTGTGGTTAATATTTAACAGCACAATATTAATTCATTTACATAAAAATACTCTTTTTTAATCTTTACCCACTCAAAACGTTATAGAACCTTTTTATATAATTTATTTTTTGTTCCATAACATTTGAAATAATAAAAAAAATATTAATTTTGAAACTAAAGGATTTTTTAAATAATAATGTATAATAAAAACAATTTTATCAATAGAGAGCTAAGCTGGTTAGACTTTAATGAAAGAGTTCTACAAGAAGCTGAGAGCCAAGACAATCCATTAATCGAGCGTCTTCGTTTTTTAGGAATTTATTCTAATAATTTAGATGAATTTTATCGTGTCAGATATGCAACTCTGACTAGGTTATTAAAGGTGAAAGGTAAAAAAAATGAATACTCTAAATATTTCGAACCACAAGAGATAGTAAAAAAAATAAATTATCGTGTCAAAGTATTACAAGAAAGACAGGATGGTATTTTCAGAAATATCATTAGAGAACTTAGCAATCATAATATTTATCTATTAAAAGAAACTGATATAACTGAGCAAATACATAAAGAATTTATTATACAATATTATAATGAAATATTGCGTCCTAATATTTACCCTATAATGATTTATTCTCTTAATACGTATGGTGTTTTCAAAGATAGCTCAGTATATTTAGCTATTCATATGCAATATTTTTCTGAAACTAATAAAAATAAAAAGAAAGAAGATTTTGCATTAATAGAAATACCTGATAGTATAGAGAGAATAGTTGTTTTACCAGAAATTGGTGGTAAAAAATTTATTATGTTTGTAGATGATATAGTTAGATATTTTTTACCTAGGATTTTTAAATTTTTTCATTTTGATATTTTCACATCATATTCACTCAAAATCACTAGAGATGCAGAACTAAATATTGATAATGATATTTCTAAATCTCTAATGGAGCTGATTTCAGAAAAAATTGATGAACGCGAACGTGGGATACCTGTACGTATGGTGGTAGATGGAGATATCCCCGACAGGTTATTATCATTAATTTTAAAAAAATTCAATATTGATCCCAAGGCGACTATTGTCAAAGGACAAAGATATCATAATATTAGAGATTTGATGTATTTCCCAGATTTAGGATTAGATGATTTAGTTTTTAAACCAATAGAACACATTGCACATAAGGTGTTTATAAATTCCAAAAGCTTGATAGAAACTATTAAAAAGAAAGATCAATTGATTTGCTTGCCATATCAATCTTTTTATAATTTGTTAGACATATTACGTGAGGCATCTATAGATCCTAAAGTAAAAAGTATTAAAATTACAATTTATAGAACTGGGAGAAATTCGAGTGTGATGAATGCCCTGATGAATGCTGCTCGTAATGGTAAAAAAGTTACTGTATTCTTAGAACTACAAGCTAGGTTTGATGAAGAAAATAATATTTATTGGTCTAATCTTTTGCAAAAAGAAGGTATTAAGGTCATTCATAGCGACCCTGGTATAAAAGTTCATTGTAAATTGTTATTAATCAAAAGATTAGAAAATGATAAACTTATTTACTATGCTGGATTAAATACTGGAAACTTTAATTTATATACTTCTAAAACATACACTGATTTTATTATTTTGACGAAAGATGTTATGATTACTCAAGATGTAAACAATGTCTTTGAGTTATTAGAGTCCAATTTCAAAAAACCTGAATTTAGCAAACTTATAGTCTCACCTTTTTATATGCGTGATTTCATTCATAATCAAATAGATAGTTTGATAGAAAGCTATTACAGTGGTTATCCATCCTCAGCTATTATCAAGCTAAATCATCTAGTAGACGAGGAAATAATAGAGCATATATATAAAGCAGCTAAAATTGGTGTCAAATTCGATTTTATCGTCAGAACAACTTGTTGTATGAAACCTATTTATCCTACTATTGAAATTCGTAGTATCGTTGGCAGATTTCTAGAGCATGCACGCATTTTATATTTTAATTTTAATAAAAATAAAGATGAGCTTTATCTGTCTAGTGCAGATTGGATGCCACGAAATATGGATCATCGCATAGAAGTTACTTATCCGATTTTAGATAAAAATATTAAAAATTTATTATTAGATATTTTGCAATTGCAGCTAGCTGATAATCAAAAAGCCAGATATGTAAATAATCAATTAAATAATCAAATAATTACGAATGATAAGTCACCATTAAATTCTCAAAAGGCTATTTATGAATATTTAAAACAATATTTTTCAAAATTATAAAATTATGGAAACATTTGCTGCTATAGACATAGGCTCTAATGCTGCTAGATTAAATATTAGTAGTGTTTATATTGTAAATAGTAAATTTATTTTACATAAAATTTTACTTTTACGCTTACCACTTAGACTTGGTGAAACAGTTTATGAAAAAAATATCATTACTCATGAAAAACAAGAAAAATTAATTAAAACTGTCAATATTTTCAAAGATGTCCTAGATTTTTATGATATTAACGAAGTGAGAGCATATGCTACTAGTGCTATGCGAGAAGCTAACAATAAAGATAAAGTTATTAATGCCGTTTACAAAAAAACAAAAATTCTCATCAAAGATATTACTGGTAAACAAGAAGCTAATATTATAGCTAACTTATTAAAAAATTATGGAGAGCCACATCATACAAAATTACTAATAGATGTAGGCGGTGGTAGTACACAAATTTCTATTTTTTATCCAAATGGTGAAATGATAAACGATTCATTTAAAGTAGGAACTGTCAGAATGTTAAAAAATAATATTGATCCATCAGAATGGGATAGAATGTTAGATTTCACAATAAAAAATACCAAAAATGAAGATTTATTCGTAATAGGTTCTGGTGGCAACATAAATTTTATTAAAAAAAGATTCGGTTCATACGATAATCCTTTTTTAGACTTGTCATTGCTAATGAATATTTATGATCAGTTGCAAGGTATTAGTGTAGAGGAGAGAATAATTAATTATTCACTTAATCCAGATCGTGCAGATGTCATTGTTCCAGCTCTGATAATTTATATTAGGTTGCTACAACTTCTACAAATTGATAAAATTGCTTGCTACCAAGTAGGCTTATCTGATGGAATTATTATGGAACAATTTTATGAAAAACATCCAGAATTTGTTAAAAAATAAAATAATAATTTTTTTAATTAAAAAATTATTTATAACTTTGCAATCCAAAATTTATGTACAATGTTTGCAATAGTAGAATTGGGTGGAAAACAATTTAAGGTTACAGAAGGCACTAAGTTATATATTAGTAGATTAGATGCAGAACTAGACAGCACTGTAGAAAGTGATAAAGTTTTATTGATAGCTAATGATGATGATGTGAAAATAGGTAATCCTAATGTAGATGGAGCTAAAATAACTTTTAAAGTTCTAGAACATCTGAAAGGGCCTAAAGTAACGGTTTTTAAAAAGAAAAGACGTAAAGGATATAGAGTGAAACGCGGCTTTCGTCCTTACCTGACAAAAATAGAAATTTTAAATATTCAAGCTTAAAAATAGTAATTAAATATGGCACATAAAAAAGGAATGGGTAGTTCTCGTAATGGTAGAGAATCCCATAGTAAACGTCTCGGAGTTAAAAAATTTGGCGGTGAATATGTAAAAGCAGGTAATATTATTGTTCGCCAACGTGGTACTAAACACTATCCTGGTGAAAATGTCGGCATTGGTCGTGATCATACCTTATTTGCTCTTAAAGATGGCATAGTACTCTTCACAAGAACGCGTGGCAATAGATCTTACGTTTCTATTAAAGAGAACTAATTGTTTCATAATTATAATATTTTTTTTAACGAAAAGCTAATTGTAACCAATTAGCTTTTCGTTTTTGTTGTCATTTTATAATTTTTATTATATTTTTGTATTTTAAAAAATCATAAATTATGAAAAATATAACTTTTGTATTTACCCTTTTGTTCTTATTTACTAATTATATTTTTTCGCAAAAACCAGCATATGTGATTTATCACAATGGTAATAAAGTAGAATGGCAAGATTTATTAAAGGCAGCTGATTCATGTGATATTATCTTTTTTGGTGAGCTACACGACAATCCTATTGCTCATTGGCTGGAATATGAACTAGTTAAAGATTTGTATCAGAAATATTCAAATAGTTTAATTTTAGGTGCTGAAATGTTTGAAACTGATAATCAACTAATCTTGAATGAATATCTGAACAATCTTATTAATGAAAAAAATTTTTTAGAAGAAGCTAAATTGTGGCAAAATTATCAGACAGACTACAGACCATTAGTTGAATTTGCTAAAAAAAATAATTTGCCATTTATAGCTACAAATATTCCTCGTAGATATGCTGCGGCTGTCAATTATGGAAGCTTAGCTGCATTAAATAAATTTTCTAAAGAAGCTTTGACTTTTATTGCACCTTTGCCTATACCTTTTGATTCTACTTTGGATTGTTATGCCTCTCTAAAACAAATGCCAGCTATGGGTAGAGCTCATACGACTAAACTACATTTAGATCAGGCTCAAGCTATTAAAGATGCTACAATGGCATGGAATATTAAGAAAAACCTCGATGAGAATAAAAAATTCATACATTTTAATGGAGCATATCATAGTGATTATCGTCAAAGTATTATCTGGTATTTAAACTATTATTTGAAAGAAACTAAGAATAATAATTATAAATTATTAACAATTACTGTACAAGAAGTAGATAATATAGAAATACCTCCGTTAGGAAATCCTGCAGATTTTATTATTCTCACTCCTAACACCTTAACTAAAACATATTAAAATAATATGAAAATAATTATTAATTTTGCATTAAATAATAAAATTTTTTTTAAAATTTGTTTCTTTAAGTTCTTTAAACACTAATTATTAAAAGTAACTGTGTAATTATTTATAAAAATTTAAAAAAAAATTATACCCTCACATATGAAATATAATTCAGAATTGGAGCCTTTGAAATTACCTGAATATGGTAGAAATGTACAAAATATGGTAAATTATGCAAAAACTATAAAAGATAAAGAAGAAAGAACTCAATTTGCACATAAAATAATTAAAACTATGGCTGCAGTAGTAGGAAATGGTAAATACGAAAGCTCTAAATATTGGGATCATCTTTACATCTTAGCTGATGGCAATTTAGATATAGACTGGCCTGTAAAAATAAATATTAAATATTTACACTTTGTTCCTGAAAGGATACCATATAGAGGTGAGTATAATTCTAAATTTCGTTTTTATGGCAGAATAATTGAAGATATGACAAAAAAAGCTATAGAGATGCCTGAAGGCGACGAAAAAAATGAATTATTAAAACATTTAATTATGACAATGAAAAAATTGTACATATATTGGAATAATCAAATGGTCAATGATGATATTATAAAAAATCATTTAAATATGCTATCAAATGGGCTATTAAATGTTTCTGAAAATGTTTTCGACTCTACACATGTAAATATTAAAAAACGAAATACTGATAATCAAAAAAATAAAAAATTTGTTAATAATAAAAATAATAAAAAAAGAAAATAATCTATAAATGTCAGATTTTATCGTAAAAGGGGGAAAACAATTAAAGGGTGAAGTAGAGCCTCAAGGAGCTAAAAATGAAGCATTACAAGTGATTTGCGCTTGTTTATTAACTGATGACAAGGTTAATTTATACAATGTGCCTCTGACAAGAGACATTATGAACCTTCTAAATCTAATTCATGATTTAGGTGTAGAAGTTTGTATAGAGCGAGAAAAGAATGCTATCAGTATATGCTCAAAAAATATAAATTTAGCTAAATTAGATGATGAATCTATACAAAAGAGACAATCTTTACTTAGAGGTTCTTTGATGCTAGCTGGACCTATTTTAGCAAGATATAAAAAAGCTATTATTCCTAAAATTGGTGGCGACAAAATAGGTAGACGTAGAATAGATACGCATCTTTTTGGTTTCGAAAAATTAGGTGCAGAGATAGATTTCGATTTCTTTACTAATAAAGTTATTTTAACAGCAAAAGATGGACTAAAGGGGAATTACATGATGCTGCCAGAAGCTTCTGTTACTGGTACAGCAAATATAATCATGGCTGCTGTTTTAGCTGAGGGAACTACAACTATTTATAATGCTGCTTGTGAACCATATATTCAGCAATTGTGTAAAATGCTCATTGCTATGGGAGCTTATATAGAAGGAGTCGGCTCTAATTTATTAAAAATTTATGGTGTAAAGAAATTAATTGGTACCTCACATACTTTATTAGCTGATATGATAGATGTTGGGAGCTTTATAGGGTTAGCAGCACTTACACAGTCTAATATTACTATTAAAAATTGCAATATTCATCACCTGGGCATAATACCAGAAACATTTCGTAAATTAGGAATTATACTTTTAGAAGATAATGATGATTTAATAATTCCTTATCAAGATACATATGAAGTATCTCAATATATAGATGGAGGGATACTTACGATCTCCGATGCTCCCTGGCCGGGTTTTACACCAGATTTATTAAGTATCGTCTTAGTAGCTGCTACCCAAGCAAGAGGTTCAGTTTTGATACATCAAAAAATGTTTGAAAGTAGATTATTTTTCGTTGATAATTTAATAGAAATGGGAGCGCAAATAATTTTGTGCGATCCACATAGAGCTACAGTTATTGGATTAGAAAGACGTTTCCCATTACGTGCTATCACTATGTCTAGTCCTGATATTAGAGCTGGTATTTCTCTACTTATTGCAGCTCTATCTGCTAAAGGTACAAGCATTATTCATAATATTGAGCAAATAGAACGTGGTTATGAAGACATTGATAAGCGACTTCAAAACTTGGGTGCAGAAATAGAAAGACAATAATTTTTTTATAACAATTAATAAAATTTTATATATAAGAAAATTTTTATATAACTTTGCAAAAAGTTACAACAACCCCAAAAATAAAAATATGAGAAAGAAAATTTTATTAATCGTTATTTTTGCAATAATCAGTATTGCAACATTTGCACAGAAGCCAGTAGGTACTAATCCATTCTCTATAGAAGGTGGATTAACAATTAATGCAATGACAGGACAAACTTTTGCTGCTCCTGATTTGAGATTACGTTATTTTATTAATGATGTTATCTCAGTGAGATTAGGTGTTATGATTAATTCTACTAAAACCACTGATTATATCTATGGTGTTAATGATCAAGGATTCCCTGTTGAGTCAAAGCAGGGTTCTTTTGAACAGAAAGATTTCGGTACACAATTTAGTCTAGGTGGAGCATATCATTTTGCTCAGAAAGAGAAACTATCACCCTATGCAGGGCTAGATATTGCTTTCCTTTCAGGTTCTTATAATGAAACATGGAAAAACACTGATCAAAATTTAACAGCTTTTGATGAAAACACAAGTGGTCATTATAAATATAAATATAGTGGCTTTGGCTTTATGATTTTCACTGGAGTTGATTATTATTTTGCAGAGAATATCTATTTAGGACTAGAAATAGGTATTGGAATGTCTAATGATAAAGATAAAAGTGGTGAATGGTCTCAAACAGTTGGACAAACAACAACCACTGTAACTACTTTCCAAACATATGCTGATTCATATTTCGGGAATATGTTTTCACAGATGATACGCCTTGGCTGGAGATTTTAATTTTTTTTAATAAAATGAAAAAGGGGTAATTAATTACCCCTTTTTTTATTTTTAAAGTATGTTAATTTATGCTAAAGTAGCTACCATAACTGCTTTGATAGTATGAAGTCTATTCTCTGCTTCATCAAAAACTATAGAATTAGGAGACTCAAAAACATCATCAGTTACTTCCATAGCATCTAATCCATACTTTTGATATATCTGTTCGCCAATAGTAGTTTCACGATTATGAAAAGATGGTAAACAATGCAAAAATTTACAATTAGGATTTCCTGTTAGCTCCATAACATGTTTATTCACTTGATATGGTTTTAATAAATTAATACGTTCTGCCCATACTTCATCTGGTTCCCCCATAGATACCCATACATCAGTGTAAATAAAATCTATACCTTTTACACCTTCTTCTATATTTTCAGTATGCATTATTTTGGCTCCAGTTTGTTTTGAAATTTCCTTACATTGCTCTATTAGAGAAGCAGATTGCCATAAATTTTTTGGTGCTACAATTCTAATATCCATACCCATTTTAGCAGCACCTACCATCAAAGAGTTTCCCATATTATATCTAGCATCACCTAGATAAGCAAAAGATATTTCATTAAGTGGCTTATTAGAATGTTCCATCATAGTCATAAAATCAGCTAATACCTGTGTAGGATGAGTTCATTTGTTAATCCATTCCATACTGGCACACCTGCATATTGTGCTAATTCTTCAACAATATTTTGCCCATAACCTCTATATTCTATACCATCATAAATGCGCCCTAGCACTCTAGCAGTATCTTTAATAGATTCTTTTTTGCCCATTTGAGAACCAGTAGGCCCTAAATAAGTAACATGAGCACCTTGATCATATGCTGCTACCTCAAAAGCGCATCGGGTCCTTGTACTATCTTTTTCAAAAATCAAAGCAATGTTTTTTCCTAGTAAAGTTTTTTGCTCTGTGCCAGAATACTTAGCTCTTTTCAAATCATTTGCTAATTGTAATAAAAAATTTAACTCCTGAGGAGTAAAATCTAATAATTTCAAAAAATGTCGATTTTTCAAATTTAAACTCATAATATTATTATTTTTAAAATTTAGTATGCAAAATTAATATTTTTGTTTTAATCATAATTTTAGAAAAAAAATGTACTAATTTTAGCAAACGATTTGTAATAAAATTAATCATTTAAATTTCAAAGATTATTTGCTCCATTTAATCATTATATCCATAAAGTAATAATAGTGAAAATACCAATTACTATAAATAATAATCCAGATATTATTGACATCGTTTTAGGTTTTATCTTTTTCATTAATACATTGCCTAAAAATATTGACAATATGCTCATTAATGACATTGCAAAAATAACACCAAAAAAAACTAACCATGGATTATATTGAGTAGCTAAAGTAGCTGATGCTATCTGAGTTTTATCACCCCATTCTCCAATGAAAATTAGTAAAAATCCAGTAATAAATGGATTAATTTCTTTTTTGTTTAACTTGATTTCCTCTTCCCTTTTAATAAAAGTGATAATACCAAAAATTATAAATATTCCTCCAGCAACTATTTTCATAACATTCTGAGGAATAAGATTTGCTATTAAGCTACCTGCTAATATAGCAATACCATCTACTATTGCAAAAGCTAAAATAATTCCCCAGAATAAATTAAAATGTTTATTAGTTTTTGATGCTAAGACAATTATTAATAATTGTGTTTTATCTGCAAACTCAGCGAGGGAAACTAGCAAAAATGGTATTAAAATATCACTAAACATAAGATGTTTTAATAATGTAAAAGTAAATAATTATTGTTTTAAAAGAAAATGGGGAAGGGTTTGTGAAAATATTTAAATGTTATAGATTAAATATGTTTGAGACATCAGATCACTATACCGCTCCCATGCCCGCCTGTCCGACGCTGCCAAATTCAACAACCTCCCCGTGTCTTCTATTATCTTCTCCGCCAAATACTTCCCATTAACTACAAACCACATTATATAGTTTGTCAAATATTTCGTTGCAACTCCTCGAAACTTGTAATATATCCAGCCAACAAAATCTGTTATCTTCTTATGAACAGTTGATACACCGTATATACCACCTTTCATCTTTTTCTTAGAAGATATCTCTTTGTGTTTTATGTGTTCTGCATTTACAGTCTTAAAAGCTTTTTTATCACTACCGCATACAACTGAATTCTCAGATATCCTATATTTTAGAAAATCTGATATATGTTCTGCCTGCACTCTTTTATCTTCTAATTTTTTGAAAAGTATATTCCCACTTCTATCTGTGGCTGCTATTACTGCCACTTTCATTGGCTTCTTTTTCTTTAGCTTTTTTAATTCTTTCTTGTCTCGTTTCTTTTTCCCTTTTTCTGAATAATTCATTAGAATCTCTTCTAATTCTACTACTCCAAAGAAATTTACATTGTCTTCAAAAGATTGTAAAGCACACAATATTCTATGTCGCCAAAAGAAACTCGTTGTGAGACTAATATGGACAATTCTTGCGCACTCTCTCAAGCTCATGCCAGCACTCATACATTTGATATATTCTAGCATTTTGCCCTTTTCATGAACACCATACATAAAGGTACCAGTGGTAACTCTAAATTGTCTTCCACAGTTTTTGCAACGGTAGTTTTGTACTCCACTTTGCAAACCATTTTTAATTACATGACTGCTATTGCAATCTGGACAAAGTACTCCAGTAGACATTGCTTTAATTTCTTGATAATCTACGACATCTTTGCCTTCTTCAATCATTTTGTCATAGAGATTGTCGTAGAATTCACGTGTTCTTTCTTTAGTAAGGGCGAATATTTTAGTTGGGTTTTCAAATATTTTATCCATAACAATAATTTTTTTGCAAATATATAAATTTTTTTAAACCAAAAAACTTGATATTATAAAACAATTTAATTTTTTAATAGTTAGATTGAACCTGTTCCCATCAGGTTCAATCTAACTATCCCATCAAGTCTTACTAAAATTATATAATCTCTACCCCTATTTCATTATTTTAATCCCATTAGTACTAGTGTCTCAATATTATTCGTATATGGCAAAAAATCAAAAAAATGTATGTGATTAATTAAATAATGATTTTTCAAATACATTAAATCTTTATTTAAAGATTTGGGATTACAAGATAAGTAAGCTATTTGTTTTGGAGGTTTTTTTAGTATTTTTTCTATAACTTGCTCGCCCATACCAGATCTCGGAGGATTTACATATAAAGAGTATATATTGAAAAATATTGAATTTTCTGAAATAATATGATTAATTATGGTTTCTACATTACCTGTATAGAAACTAGTATTAAATGAATTTTTTTTAGCACATTCTATAGAAACGGGAGATTGCTCGACTCCTATTATAGTATTGAAATATTGCTCTGCATTAGCAGACATGATACCAATGCCACAATATAAATCTAACAAATTATCATTATTTTTTAAATAATTTATTGCAATTTGTAAACTTTCAATATGAATTGAACTAATTTGCTGCTGAAAAGCCAATGGATGATACCAATAACCTAAATCATTTCTAATGAATTTTTCACCATAAATAGGGTAAAGATAACTTTTTAAAAACACTTTATTTCCAGTAGCTGGATTCAAATGTAAATATAAATTAGAAAAATCTCTTTCAGTGAATATATCTTTAGCTAATTTAATATATTTAGATAGTTTATTATAGTGATCTTTTATTACAAGCACAATAGCAGTATCATTAAATAAAATATATTTTAAAGGAAATTTATCAAAATGTGGTAAAGAATATTTAGTTATTTCAATTAACTCATTAATAGATTGTATATGCAAAGGACAATTATTGATATTTACCACATCATTATTTTGAATCAATCCGATTTTAGGTGGAATTATGGAAGAATCCACATGTAGAAGGGATTTTTTGCGATAGTGCAATTGATCATGTGGGTGTAGAGTAATAGATTCATTTTTATCAATTGATAATATATTAATAGCATTATCTAACTTTTTTGACCAGATTTCTTGATAAGTACCATTAGAAAATGAACATGCATTGCATTTGTGATGTATATTACACATAATTAAAACACTCTATGCTCGCAAGTTTATAAAGCAAATATTGTGATAAAAAGAATAAAAATTAGTCAATTATAATTTTATTTTTGATTTTTTTGTAGTGCTTATTTCAAATAAAACGTAGTCTTTCGCAACTTTATCCCCTTCCTTAACATTTATCTTTTTTATCTTACCGTCGATAGGAGCTAATACTTTATTATTCATTTTCATCGCTTCTAAGTCGCATAGTATATCGCCTTTGTGTACTTCTTCCTTTTCTTTTACACGAATACCTTTGATAATACCAGGGATGAAAGAATATACTAAATGCAAATCTTTTTTAGTATAAGGTTTACGTTTTTTATATTTAGGAGGTATAATAGTGAAATACGTAACATCATTAATCATAAATTCTTCAAATTGCTGTGAATTTTCTTTTATATCTTGACTGATATTATTTTCTTGATTTTTCATAATAAAATATTTTAGAATGGAGGAATGCCATGTTTTTTTTCAGGCATGATAACTGTTTTATTAGTAGAAATTTGCAAAGAGTGAGCTATATACATACGAGTATCTTTAGGATCTATAACAGCATCTATGTGGCCATAGGCAGCAGCCACATAGGGATTTGCGAATTTTACTCTATATTCATCGACTTTCTTTTTTCTCATCTCTTCTGGATTTTCTGCTTCTTGAATTTCTTTTTTGAAGATAATATTTGCAGCTCCTTCTGGTCCCATAACAGCAATTTCAGCAGTAGGCCATGCAAAGACAAAATCAGCTTGTAAATGACGAGAGCCCATAGCTATATAACCACCACCATAAGCCTTACGTAGAATTATTGTGATTTTAGGAACAGTAGCTTCGCTATAAGCATATAATATTTTGGCGCCATGTCTGATCACACCACTATGCTCTTGATCTACACCAGGTAAATATCCAGGTAAATCTACTAAAGTAATAATAGGAATATTAAAAGCATCACAAAAACGTATAAAACGAGCTGCTTTATCGCTGCTATCTACATCTAAAACACCTGCTAAATATAAAGGTTGATTAGCGACTATTCCTACAGTCATACCTTCTATTCTTGCAAATCCTACAACTACATTTGGTGCAAATAATTCTTGTACTTCAAAGAAAAAGCTCGCATCGGCTATTGCTCTAATAATATCTCTAACGTCATATGGTTCCTTTTCATCATTAGGAAATATTTTAGAAATTTTATATTCTTTGGTGTCTGGTTCTTCAGCTTCGAATATTTCTGGTTTATGTGAATTATTCCACGGAATAAAACTTAATAAAGTTTTAATTTGAGTAAAACATTCAAATTCATTATAAGCGAAAAAATGAGCATTACCACTAATAGAAGCATGAGTACGGGCACCACCTAAGTCTTCCATAGATATTTCTTCTCCCAATACAGTTTTAATAACCTCTGGTCCAGTGATAAACATTTTAGAAATACCATCAACTACAAAAACAAAATCTGTAAGAGCTGGCGAATATACAGCACCACCAGCACAAGGACCTAAAATAACGCTAATTTGCGGTATTACTCCTGATGATATGGTATTTCTATAAAAAATTTCACCATAACCAGCTAAACTATTGACACCCTCTTGGATACGAGCTCCACCAGAATCATTAATACCTATCAAAGGAACTTTCATCTTAAGCGCATGATCCATAATTTTAGTAATTTTTTTAGCATGCATATATCCTAGAGAGCCACCAGCAACAGTGAAATCTTGAGCATAGATACACACTGGATGGCCATCTACAGTTCCAGTACCTGTAACTACACCATCACCAGGTAAATATTTTTTGTCCATATCAAAATCTTTACCTGCATGCTCTACAAATAAATCATATTCATGAAAAGAATCCTGATCAAGAATAGCCAATATTCGCTCACGAGCGGTGAGTTTACCCATAGATACTTGCTTCTCTATAGCATTCATACCGCCACCTTGTTGAGCATTTTGCATTCGCTTTTTTAATTCTCGTGTCTTTTGCCTTAATGACATAATTCTAATTTTTTTGTTTTAATTGAACTGCAAATATAAATTTATTTTTTAAATTGTGATTAATTCATTTCTTTAGCAGAAATATATTTTTAAAAAAATAATGTAAAAATACTTTTAACTAGTAAAGCCACACCATAAGCTATGATTGTAGGATAAATAGCTGCGAATATTGACCACCACCAAGATCCAGTTTCTTTTTTAATAGATGACAATGTAGCTATACATGGACAATAAAGTAATGCAAAAAATAATAAACCCGCCGCTTCTGGAGGTGATAGTATCTGAGCAATGGAACCTTTTGTGGGCAAGACTATCGATAATGTAGATACTATAAGCTCTTTAGCTACTGTACCAGTAATAAGTGCAGATATTATATGCCAATCATACCCCAATGGTTTAAATATAGGTTCTAATAGTGTACTTATTTTAGCTAAATATGAATTAGAAATTCTTTCATGATTTAACTGATTTTGTAAAGAATCTAATAAAGTAGCGTTAGCTGGAGTATCAGTAATATTAGCTATCTGATTTTCTATTGATTTTATACTATCACTTTTCATAGGGTAGTGAGATAAAAACCAAATTGCAATGGATGCTATAAAAATTATTGTACCGATTTTTTTTAAATACATAGAAGCTCTAAACCACATATGTTTGGCAATAGCATTAAATGTAGGCATCCTATATGGTGGTAGTTCCATTACAAATGGAGAAGCCTCTTTAGCAAATAAAAATTTTCGAAACAAAATAGCTACAATAGCAGCTATTAATACTCCTGTTAAATATAGTATAAATGGCATATATGCCAGTGAAGTTGGGAAAAATGTATTAATAATTAACACATAAATCGCTAATCTAGCATTACATGAAAAAAATGGATTTATCAATATTGTTATTTTCCTATCTGATGGATTCTCTAGAATTCTAGAGGACATTATCGCAGGCACATTGCATCCAAAACCCATTATCATAGGTATAAATGATTTGCCATGAAGTCCTATACGATGCATCAATTTATCCATCAGAAAAGCCACTCTACTCAGATAGCCTGTATCCTCCATGAAAGCAATAAATAAAAATAAAATAACAATATTTGGTAAAAATACCAATACACTCCCTACACCTGTGATGACCCCATCTATTAATAAATCTTTAAAAATTGATGTAGGTAAAAGTCCGGATAAAAATATTTTAATCCAATCTATTCCAAAACTCATCCAATTTTGCAAAAAACCACCCAAATAAAATGTAGAAAAAAACATGATATACAAAAAAGCAAGGAATATAGGTATTCCCCAAATTTTGTGTGTTAATATTCTATCTAGTTTATCAATACCTTTATCAGAGTCATCTCGTGAATATGTTAATGTCTCTTTCAGTGCACCTTTTATGAAACCATATCTAATATCTGTAAACAGAAATTCAGATGGTTGATTATATTGTTTTTCGATACTTTCTATACATTTATCTACTATATGTTTCACAGATGCATACTCATTTCGCTTTATTAGACGAAGAAATTCTGGATCTTTTTCTAACAATTTAATAGCCACGAAGCGTGTAGATATAGCAGATTTAGTGAAATTCGTTTTAGCAATTTCATTTTCAATCTTATCTATACAATTTTCTATAGGGAGAGGGAAATGAACGACACTTTTAACAGTTAATTTGGATTCATATCTATCGATCACAGCATCCAATAGTACATCGATGCCTTTATTTTTAATACCTATTGTGGGAATAATAGGTATTTTAAGCATCTCGCTAAGTGTATCTACGTTTAATATGGCAGATTTTTTAGATAATTCATCGAACATATTGAGAGCTATCACCATAGGATAATCTAGTTCCATTAGTTGAGTAGTTAGTAGCATATTACGTTCTATGTTGGTAGCATCTATCACATTAATAATAACATCTGGCATTTTTTGAAGTAAATAACGACGTACATAAGCTTCCTCGGGTGAAAAGACTTGTAGTGAATATGTACCAGGTAAATCTACTAAAGTGATTTTGTAATCTCTATATTCTATAATACCAGTTTTGGCATCAACAGTTACACCAGCATAATTCCCCACGTGCTCATGTGCACGACTAGCAAAATTAAAAATAGTGGTTTTCCCAGAATTAGGATTACCTATAAGAGCTACTTCAATATTTTTACTTTTTTTTGTGATTATATGCTTAACATTTGTCGAGAAAATATCAATATTTTCTAACTCATGCAATTCTTCTTCTGTAGTGATTTCAATGTTAATTGCTTCACTTCGTCTAAGAGAGACTTTAGATCCCATCACTTGAAACAGCAATGGGTCATTTAATGGAGCTTTGTGCAATAGAGTAACTTTTTCATTAGTTTTAAATCCCATCTCCATTAATCTATGGCGAAAAGTCTCATTGCCCCTAATCTTTACTATATAGCCACTCTGTCCAATATCTAAATCATTTAAAGTCATTTATAAATTTTAAATATATTGCAAAATTAATGAATAAAGATCTACAATAATATTAAGCTGATAAATATAAATGCATTAAACAGAAAGTAACCTTTTCTGCAATTAAATCATTATTTTACTGTATACGATATTTGTTTAAAATAATGTTCAATTACAAAAAAATTACAACATAAATTTTTGCAATTCATTAATTGTTTTGTGTGCAGAAATGTGTAATATACCTACACCGCCACGTTGAGTCCATTCTTCAATATTTTTTTTCATATCATCGATAAGGATATGATCATTAGCACTGAAATTTTGCTTCTCTTTTCTAGTAGTTAAATGATATTCTACATCTAGTCCTAGCTCTTTTTTAATCCATTGTTCCTTGCATTGAGTAGCTATTTTTGCCATAGATGTAGGCACAGATGAAAGAATAATGGGATTATATGGACTTATATACTGCCACAATTCCTTTCCATCACTTTTCCATTGAATACCACACCAAAAGTCCTTTGCTCGACTAGTGAGAGAAGCCCAAAAAGACGAATAACCATAAACATTAATAAATTCTTTAGGATGTTTCCCAAATAATTCTATAAATCTACCGTCAAAATCAGTTAGCACTCCATCGAGATCACAAAATATTTTCATTATTTTTTCTTATTTTAATTTGACGCCAAAGCACTATTATAGCAGATAACAAAATAACTACTGAAAAAATAGCCACATATTTAGGATTTATATTATACAAAATTCCCATCAACCAGCTACCAATAAACCATGTAATACCATAAAAAGTATAATAAATACCTAATATTCTGCCCCTATAATTTACCTCTACATTATCTGCTATATATGCTAAAGCTATACTCTCCATAGCACCTAATAATACACCCCACAATATTAAACCAATTACTATATTTGTTATATTAGTAGTCAAGAAAACCAATGGAGCAAAAGATAAACCAATAATAGCTGCTATCCATAGCGTAATTGCACCTTTTTTATCGTATAAATTGCCAAAAATGAATGCTGCCAGTCCATCTACTCCCATCACCATCATATATAACAAAGTAATATATTTGATATCTATCACTTTATTGGTTTCAATATGAAAAGCCATCAGAGGGAAATCAGCCATTCCTACAGCTAATAAACCTATAGCGATGATATATAATAAAATAGGCTTTATTTTTTTGAGTTCTAATTTTTGTGTAGGAGCATCAACCTCAGAATCTGTTAATTCAAATTCTTCTGCTTTAGGGAAAAGAGCTTTAGATATAGTTAAAACTATTAGTGTGAGTAAAGCTGGGATAGCTAAGCTAGCAAATGCCCATTGATATTGAGCATATGTGCCAGCAGACTCTTTCCATTGCATAATGAAAAATAAAAGTAAAGGCCCCAGCATAGCTCCTATTTGATCTAAAACTTCTACAAAACCAAAGCCTTTTCCAGTACCTACACGTTTAGCAGCAAAAGATACCAATGTGGTTTTAGCTGGAGCTCTTACTGCCTTGCCTAATCTCTCACAAACTATTAAAATAGCAGCCCATATCCATCCATTGGGAGGTACTACAGCTAGCAGTGGAATAGCAATTAAATTAATAGAATAACCAAGAATGGTAAAAAGCCAATATTTCTTAGTTTTATCCACTACAAAACCAAATAACAACCTAACTGTATAGCCTATAAATTCTCCTAATCCAGAAACGAAACCAACAGCAGAGGCACTTGCACCTAAAAATAATAAATATGGACCAATTAAGCTACGTGCACTTTCGTAAGTAATATCTGCTAAAAGACTCACAATACCCATTAATAACAGAAAGGTAAAAGCTTGTTTTTTTAATTTTTTATCTGTCATTTTCATATTTATTGTTTAAAAAAGTTTTAATATAAAATTCAGAATTTGATAACGAAGTTAAGGTCCATTTACATAAAATTTTGTAATATTCCTCATTAGAAAGTTTAGGTAAATTATTCATTTTTCTCATCCGTTGTGTAATAGTAAATAACGAAATACCTACTGCTACCGACACATTTAAGCTTTCAGCAAAACCATACATTGGTATATACAAAAAGTTATCTGCTAAAGAAATAGCCTCATCTGATAAGCCTTCTCTTTCTACACCAAACATTACAGCTATTGGTTTATCTAGCGGCAAAGTTTCAGGTGTATAAGCATCAGATAAATGTGATGAAGTAGCTACAATATTAAAATTATTTTGTTTGAGTAAATTGACACAATCTGTCAAACCATCTTCGCCATTATATGACGATATATCTACCCATTTATCACTTCCTAAACATATATCTTTGTTAGGGTTAAATTTATTTCGCTTTTCAATAACATTAACATATTGTATTCCCATTGCATCACAGGTACGGATAATAGCACTAGCATTATGACTCTGATAAACATCCTCTAATATTAATTGCACATTGGTAATTCTATTACTAATGACATTATAAAATTTATCTAATCTTTCATCTGTTAAAAATTGTTTTAAAAACTCAAAGAATTCCTTATAATTAATATTATCAGGTAAATTCATAAAAATTCATTTATTAGCAAAATTATAATTTTTTACATATTAACGTAATGCCAACATGCTCAATAAATACATTATTCTACTACCCACTATTGCATCCCATTCAGATAAACCACTAACCTCACAGAGATCAAAACCAATGATTTTTTTATTAGTTTTACTAATCAAATAAAACAAATATTCTATTTGTTCATAACTCAATCCACCAGGTACAGGTGTGCCCGTCTCAGGGCAAAGATAAGGCTGTAACCCATCTATATCAAAACTAATGTATAAATTGTCTGTTAATAAATCAACGATTTGCTTTGCAATATCATGGAAAGATTTACCATTGAACAATTGTACATTAATATCAAAGTCATAAAAAGTAAATATTTTGTCATTTTCTTCCACTAAATTTTTCTCTTCTTCACAATAATCCCTCACGCCAATCTGAACTATTTTATTTACATTATTGTATTTATTTAAAATATTATACATTACTGAAGCATGAGAATATGTGAATCCCAAATAAGCATTTCTGAGATCATGATGAGCATCTATCTGCAAAATGCAAAAATCATCATAGACATTCTGAATAGCATCTATCACACCATAAGTTATACTGTGCTCTCCGCCTATTACTCCTGGTATTTTGTCATTTTGTAAAATTTGAAATACCTGCTTATATATTTCATTTGATGCTTTTTCACAGACATTATTAATAATGTCTAGTTCATTTTTTAACTCATCATTAAGCAATTGATTATTATTCTCTAAAAAATCAATTATTTTTTTTGCACTTGGACGATAAGACTTGCTGATATTTAGAAAAAAATCTTCATTGCTATTATCCCAATAAATACCTTTTTGCCAAGCATAAGAGTCTAAATTATTCATTAAATCTATTTGGGATGAAGCATCCCTGATTTTATGAGGAGCATATAAAGTCCCTTCTCTAAACGTTGTGGTGAGCTCAAAAGGGATAGATAATAAAATCAAACTGCTTTCAGATTTATCATATGACAACCCAAATACACCATATTTAGAAATATTATCAATGTTTTTCACTTTTTTTAAACAAAAATAAAAAAAATATGTAAAAAATAATAAAAGGAAAATTGAAGGGGGTATGTAATAATAATTATGTATAAGTTTTATATGCTAATATTTTAAAAATATATTAGCTTTATAACAAAATTTTTTTAAGATAAATTTATTAGCTTCAGACTGAGAGGGCAGGTTTGTATATATCAGGTTGAGATTAAAGCATAGGGAAAAGCTAACATAAAAATATTTTTTTCCTCCCCCTCTATCAGATTAAATAATTTTTTATTCTTATTTATTACAAACTTTGTAATTTCGTCTAAAATTTCTTTATGATATACAATTTAGGTATTTACAACACCGTTTTAAATCAGTTTGTTGCTGAAATGAGAGACAAAAATATTCAAAAAGACTCAATGCGATTTCGTACTAATATGGTCAGAGTAGGTGAAATTATGGCTTATGAAATTAGCAAACTTCTCCCTTATAAAACAATAAACGTCGAAACTCCATTAGGTATTGCCGAATCAAAAATCTTGGCAGAGCAACCAGTTTTAGCTACTATTTTGAGAGCTGGCATTCCTTTTCATCAAGGTTTTATAAATTTTTTTGATAAATCTTCTTGTGCATTTGTAACAGCTTATAGGAACCATTTGCATGGAAGTGAGTTTAATATCAATGTAGAGTATGTTAGTACCCCTTCTATTGAAAATAAAATACTTATCCTTTGTGATCCTATGCTGGCTACGGGTAATTCCATTATTCTAAGTTATAAAAAATTATTGTCTCATGGTATACCTAAACAATTACATATCGCATCTATTATAGCTTCTCAAGCTGGCATAGATGATGTGACTAGAAATATTGGCCATCCTGATTTCTATATTTGGTCTGCTGCTATTGATAAGCAACTTGATGAAAATTATTACATCGTTCCTGGGTTAGGAGATGCTGGTGATCTAGCCTTTGGTAAAAAAGAATAATTATTTCTAATTTTTTATTTTAATTTAGTAGAAATATTCTTGTATGGTTAGTGTTATAAGTTTTTTATTTAAAAACTTTTATTTACTTATAATCGGTGCTACTAAATTTATGTTTACTACTACTACAGCTAAAATTTCTGGGTTAAATTTTTATGAAGCTTTTTCTGTAACTGCTCTTGGTGGTATATTGGGTTATTTTTTCTTTTATTATCTTTTTGATAGCGTTATTCATTTATACAACATTATTTCTAATCATTACAAAAATCCTAATAAACCCCCAAAACCCCAAAAAAATGTTCCTTATAAAAAAAGAAAAAAATATGTTAAGTGGGTAAGACATTATGGATATTGGGGATTGATAGTTTTCACTCCTTGTTTTATTTCTATTCCATTAGGAGCTTTTTTGCTTAGAAGCTATTTCCCACATAAACGTGGAAAAGATTTAATTGTTTGTTTTTCTATAGTCATATGGGCAAGTATTTATACCTTTGCTTTATATTTTAATGAAATTCTTTATATTTTATGAATAAATTAAAAAATAAAAATTTTATTCCTCTAATTTTATTTATAATACTTTTAGCTACTTCTTGTAGTGTGCCAAAGATGTATCCAGATCAAAAATTTATTATAAAAAATGAAATTAAAATTAATTATGATACATTAGATACATTTCAAACCATTAATAAATCTGATTTTAACTCACTTGTTCGTTTGAAACCAAATAGAAAATTCCTTTTTGTTTTTAGATTTTATAGTTCTATTTATGCCTTTGCAGATCTGAAATTAGAGGATAGATCAAGTATAAAACAGCAAAAATATGATGAGCGAATAGCAAAGAAAAAAGAAAAAGGTAAAAAAATAAATTATGAAAGAGAACAAAAAAAATTAAATAGGGGTTTTAGAAATTATCTTTTAAATCAAGTGGGTGAACCTCCTACATTTTATGATCCGCATATTTCAAAAATATCCACTGAACAGATGAAATTATTTGCTAAAACAAAAGGATATTTTAATGCAAAAGTTACTGATAGTTTAATAATGTCTAAAAAAAATAAATATACTCTATACTATGAGATAGATCTAGGTAGACCTTATATGATATCATCTATAGATTGGACCTTCCTCGATACCAGTATTGACCAAAATATTTTAAAAAATTTATTTTTAAAACCTTTAAATTATAACAATGCTTTTTTAATTAATAATATTAATTGGCAATATTTGAATAATTCATTTGCATTAACAGTTTTAGATTATGCTGATAAGCTACCATTAAAAGCGGGTATTATTTACGATGAAAATTTATTAGATGAAAATAGAAATTTGCTTGCTACACATTTGAGAAATAATGGATATTATAATTTTTCTAAAACATTTATTCAATATGAGGCTGATACTACATTAGGCAATTATAAAATGCATATTAATACTTTGATTTTCCCATATCAAAAAAAGCTAAATGATACAATTATTTATTTACCTTTTCAAAAATATAAAATCAGTAAAATATATGTTAATTTGGGATATAATCCATTATTGAGTAGAGAAAAGTTGAAATTAGACACTGTATTATATGTTTCCAATTTTAATAAAGATACATTTTATTTTGTTTATCCAGATAATTTTTATTTTAAACCAAAAGTAATAGAAAGTAAGATAACGCTTAGACCTAATCAATATTATTCTGAGCAACGAGGTTATAGAACTGAATCACTGCTGATGGATATACCTATTTTTAGTAATACTCAGGTAGAATATTTGCCCGATTCATCTAAACAAGGTAATTTTTTAATAACAAATATAAATATTAATAGGTTTGATTTACAAAGATGGGGTATTGATTTTGAGACAACTACATCTAGTGGTGTTTATGGCGTTAATACTACTATCTCTTATCTCAATAGATCTATTTTCAATGGTGGAGAAGTATTATTATTTCAAGCCAAAGGTGGCTTAGAAGTAGAACAATTATTTAGCAGAAATAATCTTTTCAGAGCTTATTATTTCGGAGCAGATTTATCTTTATCTTTCCCAAAGCTAATAATACCTTTTATCAAAAATATTCAAACAACTGTAAATACTAAACCTAGTACACAAATACAATTATCTTATTTATTCCAAAAAAGAATACAATATAATCGTACTCTCATCGCAGCTAGTTATAATTTGCAATTCAATGAGACCAGGTATAAATATCATCAAATTCAAGTACCATACATTAATTTAATTAAAATAAGCCCAGATAGTGCATATAGCGAAGTGATAAATCTACTCCCTAGCAGATTGAGGTATGGCTACGAAGATTATCTATCTGTAGGTGCTAGATACAGCTATACTTTATCTAATAAGGGGAAAAATAATGAAAGAACTCCATATTTATATTTTAGATTTAATGGAGAAACTAGTGGAGAGATTTTCTGGCTATATTATCAAATATTTCCACCAAAGACTGACCAGATAGGAGCATTAAAGGTGTGGAATATACCTTATGCTCAATTTATAAGAACAGATGCTGATTTTAGGGTATTTTTCCCTGGTGCGAAAAATGTTTTATCTGTCATTAGGGCATTTATAGGTATAGGCTATCCATATAAAAATAGTATGTATATGCCTTTTGAGAGAACATACTCTATCTCAGGTCCCTCTGAAATACGTGCTTGGCCTTATAGGTCTATAGGTCCAGGTGAATACAGTTCTACTAACAATAGAGATTCTTTGATAGAACGTGGTTCTGAAATAGCTGCTATACTAAATCTAGAAACTCGATTCAAAGTATACAATTTTATTAATTTAGCTCTATTTGTAGATTTAGGTAACGGATGGACTGTTAGGAATAATGCTCTTTATCCTGGTGGTAAATTTGAATGGAATAAATTTTATAAACAATTGTACGTGGGTACTGGGGTAGGACTCAGATTAGATTTTAATATTATTGCTATTCGTTTCGATTTTGGATTTCCTTTATATAATCCTTCTATGCCTATAGATAATAAATGGTATTCATTTAAAGAATCTATGAATAATATGAATTTTAATTTTGGTATAGGTTATCCATTTTAAAAAATCAAAAAATTTTTTTAGCAATTCAACTTTTTATATAATTTTGCCAAGCAAAAAAATAAAAATATGGAAGCAGAGATTATTCATTACGACATTCCATTATGGGCAATTATCCCATTTGTACTAATGCTATTAACTATTGCTATATGTCCATTAGCCTTTCCAGCATGGTGGGAAAAAAATAAAAATAAATTACTGATTTCACTTCTTTTAGGTGTACCTACTGCAATATGGTTAATCGCACAAGGATTTTCATCTAATTTAGCTCATTCTATAATTTTTGACTATATTCCATTTATCATACTTTTAGGATCTTTATTTACTATTACTGGAGGGATACATTTAAGGGGCGACATAGAAGCTAAACCTACTCATAATTTAATCTTTTTAGCATTAGGAGCTATACTTGCGTCGTTTATGGGAACCACTGGTGCAGCAATGTTGCTTATAAGACCATTAATAAAAACAATTTCAGAAAGACAATATAAAACACACACAATATTGTTTTTCATAGCTATAGTAGCTAACTGCGGTGGCTTGCTCACTCCATTAGGTGATCCTCCATTATTCTTACTTTATTTACGTGGAGCACCTTTTACATGGTTTTTTAATCTTTGGAAAGAATGGGCTTTTGTAAATGGATTATTGTTGTTAATTTATTTTTTAGTGGATACATACTATTACAAAAAGGAATCTCCCGAAAATATTAAATTTGATAAAGCAAATAAAGAACCATTAAGATTAGAAGGCAAATTAAATTTCTTAGCTCTAATAGGTATTGTTTTGTCAGTAGCTTTTTTGAATCCTCATTATATTCCAGCAATGGAAGGAAATGAATATATGAGTTTTATCAGAGAGGGTGCGATGCTATTGTGTGCTTTATTATCGTTATATTTCACTCCTAAACAAGTGAGAAAAGATAATTTTTTTACCTTTCATCCTATCATTGAAGTAGCATTCCTGTTTTTAGGAATATTTGCTACTATGACTCCAGCATTATTGTATTTAGAATCTAATGCTGCATCATTTGGATTAACTCAACCATGGCAATTCTATTATGCTACAGGTGCTTTAAGTGGATTTTTAGATAATGCACCTACTGCTATTTCATTTTATCAATTAGCATATGGCCTTGCTAGTGCTCATCAGGGCACGTTGGTTGCTGGCATTTCCGAAGAACTATTAGCTGCTATATCTGTTGGTGCAGTAATATTTGGTTCTTTTACTTATATAGGCAATGGACCTAATTTCATGGTAAAATCTATTGCTGAAGAAAACAAAATTAAATTACCCAGCTTCTTTGGCTACATTTTTAAGTTTTCATTAATAGTGTTATTGCCAGTTTTTATAATTACACAATTAATATTTATATAAAATTTAATATATCAATAAAAAAAGGGCAATGATGCCCTTTTTTTATTGATAAACTATTTCCACTCTAATTTTATACCCATCTAATAAGCTCGAGCAAAAAGGACTCTATGTTTAGATGGATTACCTGTAAATATGCAAGTGCCATTTTCTGATTTTACATCTAATGGTATTAGTCTGATAGTAGCTTTAGTAAGTTCTTTGATTTTTAATTCTGTTTCAGTAGTGCCATCCCAATGTGCCCACACGAAATTGCCATTTTCGATTTTTTTTACAAATTCATCCCAATTGTCTGTATCAAAAGTGTGAGATTCTCTAAAGGCAAGTGCTCTATTATAGAGATTTTGTTGAATGTTTTCAAGATAATTTTTAACATTTTCAACAATATTTTCCTGTGATAAGCTTTGTTTTTCACCAGTATCACGACGAGCATATTCTATAGTGTTATTCGCTAAATCTTTAGGACCTAAAGCTAGTCTGAGAGGTACTCCGCGCATTTCCCATTCTGCAAATTTCCATCCTGGCGAGTTATCATCGCTATCATCCAGTTTCACTCTAATGCCATTATTTAATAATTGATTTTTGATATTATTTAATTTTTCTAAGACTAATGATTTTTCTTCATCAGTTTTGAAAATAGGTATTAAAATTACTTGAATAGGAGCTAATCGCGGTGGCAATACGAGCCCTTTGTCATCACTATGAGTCATTATAATGGCTCCTATTAATCTAGTAGAGACTCCCCAACTTGTAGCCCACACATATTCTAATTCATTATTACGATTAAGGAATTTCACATCAAAAGCTTTTGCAAAATTTTGTCCTAAAAAATGACTAGTTCCAGCTTGTAGAGCTTTACCATCTTGCATCATTGCTTCTATGCAATATGTTTCTTCTGCACCTGCGAAGCGTTCATTAGGAGTTTTTACACCTTTTATTACTGGTATAGCCATGTAATTTTCAGCAAATTTTGCATAAATATTTAGCATACATTCAGCTTCTTCTATAGCTTCTTGCCTAGTAGCATGAGCGGTATGGCCTTCTTGCCATAGAAATTCAGTTGTTCGTAAGAATAATCTAGTACGCATCTCCCATCTTACTACATTTGCCCATTGATTGATTAATAATGGTAAATCTCGATAAGACTGAATCCAATTTTTATATGTACTCCAAATTATTGTCTCCGAAGTAGGACGTACTACTAGCTCTTCTTCTAACTTAGCGTCTTCATCTACTATCAGTCCACGTGAATTAGGGTCTTTCTTTAATCTGTAATGAGTAACTATAGCACATTCACTAGCAAAACCCTCTACATGCTCTGCTTCTCGACTAAAAAATGATTTAGGAATAAATATAGGAAAATATGCATTAGTATGTCCAGTATCTTTAAACATTTTATCTAAAGCAGATTGAATGTTTTCCCATAAAGCAAATCCATAAGGTTTTATCACCATACAACCTCGCACAACTGAATTTTCTGCTAAATTTGCATGCTCTATAATATCTAAATACCATTGAGAATAGTCTTCATTTCTAGGTGTTATAGCTTTTTTCATATCAGTATTTTAATTAAATATTTTGCAAAATTATAATTTATAGTTTAATTAACAAGAATTTAAAAATCAAATGAATTTATCTTTTATATTATAAACATTGGCTCTATTTCATAAAAATCTTGCTAAATATATTTCCTCTAATATTGATGCAAAGACTATTATTTATATCAACGTTTAAATTTATAACTTTAAATTAATGATTTTTTGGGATATTTTTGTGTAAACTAAGTTTTTAAATAATTCGTAAACATTTTATATTTTTAATATAATTTTGTAAAAAATTAATTATGAAAAGGAATTTTTTAATTATAATAGTTTTAAGTATTATTACCTTTAGCTGCGTGCCAGCTAGACAATATGAAGATGAAAAAGCTAAACGACAGAGATTAGAATCAGATTTACAACAAATTCAACAAAATTATACAACTATAGAAAATAAAAATAAAGAACTCGAAGCAAAAATAGCTGAATTAGAAAAAGAAATTAATTATTTAAAACGTGATACATTAAACTCTGGAATAGCATATAGGAAACTAACTGTGGAATATGATAAACTTTTGCAACTTTACGAAATATTAGATGAGAAAAATAAAGAATTATTGCAAACAAATGTGAACGAAACACAAAAAATTAGCAGTGAGCTTTCAATGACTAAAGAACAATTAGAAGCTAAAGAGGCACAATTGTTAAAATTAGAACAGGAGCTAAATAACAAAAAACAAATTTTGGATAATTTAGAACAAGAACTAGGAGAAAAAGAAAAACGGATTATTGAACTGGAAAATATGTTAGCACGTAGAGATAGCACACTAAAAGATTTAAAAAACAAAATATCATCTGCATTGTTTAATTTCGAAAATAAAGGATTAAATGTAGTGATGAAAAATGATAGAATATATGTTTCCCTAGAAGAGAGCTTAATGTTCCCATCAGGTAGCTGGGCAGTAGATAAAAGAGGTGAAGAAGCACTCGCTCAATTAGCAAAAGTTTTAGAAGCTAATCCGGATATTAGTATTTTAGTAGAAGGGCATACTGATGATGTGCCATATAGAGGACGTGGAGAAATAAAAGATAATTGGGACCTCAGTGTAATGAGAGCCACAGCAGTAGTAAAAATATTATTACAAAAAGCTAATATAGATCCTGCTAGAATAACTGCTGCTGGAAGAGGAGAATTTTTACCCATAGATACTGCAAAAACAGCTGAAGCTAGACAAAAAAATAGACGTACAGAGATTATCCTTACTCCGAATATGGACGAACTTTTAAAAATCCTAAATACTGATTAAATATAACATTGTAAAACAATAATTTTTATTTGATTGAGATAAAAGTTTAATTAATAGTGTTTTAGCATGTTGATGAGTTTAAAAAGTTAAAACAAATTGTTTTAATTATTTATACAATTTAAAACAAAAATTCTAAATTTTATTTAATAGGGTAAACTTTAGGATATTTATATTTGAATTCATATTTTTCTATTGGGCCTAGTATATGATATAGAAAGTCGTAGTAAGGTTCAGAAATTTCAAATTCATCTGGATTATAATAATCTAAAGGCAGAGGTAAATTACCTATATTGCCCATATCTATAGCAGTAGTATTATACTCTTCTATGTATGGGAAGCTTTCAATTCTTTTAAGTACAGGCATTTTGCCATAATCTTCTCTAAGTAAAAGGTCTAAAACCTTGTCTGCTAATGCTACTGTAAGTTTTCTGTCATAGTCGAAGCATTTACCACTACGAGCATAATAACCAATTATTTGTGCTCGAGCATCAATTTTTAGTTTTTGAGAGATCTCATTAGCAATGACGCCGCTAATACCACCTAAACGTGGATGACCATATTCATCAGTTTCAGTGCTAGCATATACTTCCTCGACTTGGCCAGTTTGATCATTATACCAACGAGTACCTTCTGATACTGCGATTATTAAATAATTATTTTCTTGATATTTTTCTTTTAATTTTTCAAAAAATTTTTCTTTTCTACTCTTATCAATTTCGAACTCTGGAATTAAAGCCATATCAGCAAATCCATAAGATGATGTGCCAGTAAGCCATCCAGCATGACGTCCCATAACTTCTAGTACCATTACTCTGCTATGAGAAGATGCAGTAGTACGAATTTTTTGAGTATACTCAACGACAGAATTAGCTGCAGAAGGAAAGCCCGGGCATAGACACACTTCTATGTCTTTACCTTTATATCCATGAATAGTTGTGGTGCGTAAATCGTTATCAATAGTTTTAGGAAAACCAATAATAGGAATTCTCTCTTGCTCCCATAATTTCTTAGCAGCACCATTAGTATCATCACCACCAATAGTTACTAATATATCTATACCATAGCGATCTAAATTGGTGAGTACTTGATCTACACGGCTTTCTGGATTTTTTTTAGAAGGAAAAGGATTTGTACGACTAGATTTCAATGCAGAGCCACCACATTTACCATCAAAAGGCTGATTAGTCAGATCTACAATATCTCCTTCACCTAATAATCCTTTCCAGCCTTTTCTAATGCCATATACCTTGGCACCAAGTATAGATACATGATTGCGTATCTGTTCTATTGACGAATTGAGAGCTGGTGTATCACCACCACCTGTCAATATACCTACTGTTTTACCTTCTAAAAATCTTTTTTCCATAAATATTAATTTTTTAAATACGAAATTATATTATTTTTCGAAATTTTAACTTGTTCTCCACTAATCATATTTTTAATAGATACCTCATCATTAGCTATCTCATCCTCACCTACGATAATCACATATTTGTATTTTAATGCATCAGCATAATTAAATTGTTTCTTTATTTTAGCATCATCAGGATATAAATCCGCTTTCAAATTTGCTTTTCTCAAATTTGATAATATTGATAAACAGTAAATGAGATAATTTTCACCAAAATTTATTATCAATATTTTATTGTCATTGATAATATTTTCGGGGAATTTATTTAATTTTTCCATAATATCATAAATGCGTTCAGCACCAAAAGAAATTCCAACACCTGATACATTATCTAAACCAAAAAGAGCTGTCAGATTATCATATCTACCACCACCACATATACTACCGAGTGATACCTCATCGCAAACAACTTCAAAGATAGTACCTGTATAATAATTTAATCCTCTAGCAAGAGTAATATCCAGAATTTGCCTATTTTGGAGTTCTAAAAAACTTAAATTATCAAATATAAATTTTAATTCATTAATCCCAGCCTTGCCTATGTCATTATTTATAAATATTGAATCTAAATAATTAATCATTTCTACCCAATCATTATTACTTGAGCTAAACTTTATTAAATTTTTAAGTTTTGCAATTTTTTCATCGTCCCAAGCATCTTTTTTAAATAATTCTAAAACACCATCTAATCCTATTTTATCTAATTTATCTAAAATAGTAGTAAAATTTATAAATTCACTATCATTTAGGTTTAACCAATTAGCTATACCTTGTAATATTTTTCTATTATTTATTTTTGTAATAGTCTTTACTTGCAGCTCTGTGAAAGCTTCATCTACTAGAGATATTAGTTCTATTTCAGCAAGTAGAGAGTCAGTCCCGATAATATCTACATCACATTGATAGAATTCACGATATCTACCTTTTTGAGGTCTATCTGCTCGCCATACTGGTTGAATTTGGTATCTTTTAAAAGGAAAATTAATTTCATTTCTATGCATTACTACATATCTAGCTAAAGGAACAGTAAGATCATACCTAAGTCCTTTATCACATATATACTCCAACCATTTTTTAGTATCTTTGGTGTGCCATAGCTCATCAGGCAAATCTTTCAGAAAATCACCAGAATTTATAATTCTATAAATAAGTTTATCACCTTCATCACCATATTTGCCTAACAAAGTTGTTAAGTTTTCCATTGCTGGAGTTTCTATTGGTAAAAAATTATGTGATTCAAAGATTTTTTTTAGCGTATCAAAAATAAAATTACGTTTTTTAGCCTGATCAGGGCTAAAATCTCTTGTCCCACTAGGAATAGTTGGTTTTATAATAGACATTTTTTATGCAAAGTTAAAAAAAATTATATGTTTTTAGGAGGAATAAAATAATAACAAAACAAAGAGATAAAAAGGTCTCAAGCGGATTCGAACCGCTGTACACGGTTTTGCAGACCGTTGCCTAGCCACTCGGCCATGAGACCAATTATTTTTGCAAAGATAAAAATTATTTTTTAAATGAATTAATTTAAAATCTTAATGGAAATATTATTAATTTTGCAATTATAAATAATTGTAATAAAAATTATGATAATAACACAAGATATTACAAAGCTTTATGGTAAACAAAAAGCACTAGATAAAGTATCTTTTGAGATTAAAGATCATACTATTGTTGGTATTTTAGGACCCAATGGAGCTGGCAAAACCACTCTTCTTAGAATTCTAACGGGTTATATGCCACCTACAGAAGGTAGAGCAGAATTGATGGGCATAGATATTAGAAATGATATTAAAAAAATTCAGAAAAACATAGGATACCTACCTGAACATAATCCTCTATACCTGTCAATGTATATTAAAGAATTCTTGAATTTTGTGGCAAATATATATAAAATTGGTAATAAAAAACAAAGAATTGATGAGGTCATAGAGATGGTAGGATTGCAAAATGAAATTAACAAAAAAATAAATCAATTATCAAAAGGCTATAGACAACGCGTAGGATTAGCTAAAGTGATGCTGCACGATCCACCCATCCTTATTCTCGATGAACCCACTTCTGGCTTGGATCCTAATCAAATAATAGAAATACGCGATTTGATAAAAACTTTAGGGAAGAAAAAAACTGTCTTGCTTTCGACTCATATTATGCAAGAGGTAGAATACATGTGCGATAGAGTGATAATCCTAAATAATGGCAAAATAGTCGCAGATTCTCCTACAAAAGATATAGGCATTTATCAAGCTAATCAAATAAAAATAGAAGTCAGATTTGATAAGGGAGCAGACGCCAACTTTTTCAATTCACTTATCGGTGTAATATCTTATCAGGCTTTGCCCAACAATTCATATGAAATATTAGCAGAGAATGATGCTAAAGTAAATGAACAAATTTTTGAAAAAGCTATAAAAAACAATTTAAAAATATTGGAATTAAAGATTGATAAACTAAATGTAGAAGATGTTTTTCACCATCTAACACAATAGTTTTTTATTTTATACATCATCATGTCCCCGTTTTTTTGGCCTTGCCCCGTTTATTTTATTTTGTAACTTTTCTTATTCTTAAACCGTTTTATTAAAGAAAATAAAACAATCATAATTATGAAAACGAAATTTTTTACTAGTATTATTGCAATTCTCATTTCTTTTTCATTTGCTAATGGGCAAAAGATAGAAAAAGAATTAGGAGAAATAAAAAAATTAAATCTCAATAGTGGTAGCTATACATTAAAGCGTGGTGATGGTAAGATTATTTATTATAATGCTAATGATGGAAAACTTGCAATGCTCTACGACTCTATCAATAAATATCTAAATATGCAGACGGGAAGTAATGTTGAAATATATCTACCTGCTATAGATACTATTAATATTTCAGAAATTGCTAAATTATCTGTGGTAGATACAATTTTTACTAATAATCTCAACATCTCTGTAAATGAAGCTTCTATGTGTGATTTAATAGTTAATTGTGATACACTTGAGCTATTTGCTAGTGAGGCTAGCTATATACGAGCTAGTGGGCAATGTAATTATTTAAAAGTGAAAGCTAATGAAGCTAGCTACATTAATGCTGCAAAATTAGTTGCTAAAAATGCAGATGCGTTTGCTAATGAGGCTAGTGGCGTTTCTGTAAATGCTCTAGATACTTTGAATATCACTGCTAAGGAGGTTTCTTACATTTCTTATTTTGGCAAACCAACTAATTTAAATTTTACAAAAGATGAAATTTCTTTTATTACAAAAAAAGATAGTATAAATATAAATGATACAATAAATATTGCCAATAAAATATTACAAAGTTTACCTGATTTCGATAGTTTATTAAATAATCTTTCCGAAGTGAAATTTAAAATAAATATAACAGATACAGATACTTACGATAAAGATACATTTAATAAAGATAAAAAATATGATAAGAGAGATAATGATAAGAAAGATACTAAATCAAATAAAAAAAATAAATTTAAAGGTCATTGGGCTGCTTTAGATTTTATATTTTCTAATTATGCAGATAAATCTTTATCATATACTCTGCCTGCTAATTATGATTATTTAGATTTGAATTTTTCTAAATCTACAGGTGTGCAGTTAAATTTCTTTCAGCAATCGATCCCATTTAATAAATCTCGTACATTTGGTATGGTAACTGGTCTTGGTTTACAATGTGTAAATTATACTTTTTCGCAGAAACCTATTATTACTGATAGCAAACTAGGTTTAATAGTAATTAATGATTCTACAAAAACTGTTGCTAAATCAAAAATAACTGCAAATTATTTGCAATTACCTATATTATTCGAATATCAAGCAAAGTCTAAACCTTATTTCCATATTAGTGTGGGTGCTATAGGTGGTGTAATGATAGGTAGCCATGCCAAAATAAAATATTCTACACCAGATAAAAACGAAAAAGAGAGAAGCATCAATAGTTTGTATCCTTTTAAATATGGATTAGTTTGTAGATTTGGTATTAAAAATTTGTCTTTTACTCTTCAATATAATTTCTCACCAGTGTTTAAAGAAAATAAAGGTCCAGAAGTGTTACCTCTTGAGTTTGGAATTACTTTATTATCATTTTAATATCACAAAATTGACAATGATGGGGTTGTCATAAAAAAAAGCTTATAAGAGTGCACAAGAGTCCTCGCATATTGACTTATTTTTAGTGCACTCTTAATGCTTTTTTATTGAAAATAAAATATATAATGAGAAAAAAGACCCATAAATATAAAAAAATATAAAAAAATTTTTTTTATTTAAAAATAATTATGTATCTTTGCAACATAAACCCCTAAAAATAAAATATTATGAAAGGAACAAAAACAATTTTATCAATAGCATTAATGCTAAGTGTGAGCTTTTTAATGGCTCAAAAAGAAG
>LFRM01191093.1_pt1 | contig 91675 bp, 89 predicted proteins | sample 618341 | NCBI WGS metagenome assembly LFRM01 (sample SAMN03654438, study PRJNA283298) | anaerobic digester metagenome | isolation source: pool of bioreactors CSTR01a, CSTR02a, and CSTR03a thermophilic anaerobic... | place: Denmark: Kgs. Lyngby | collected 2014-05-21 | reverse complement strand
AACAAATTTATCTTACACAATCGATAATATTTTTACCCTCTATTACTTTTAGACCTCTTTTTTCTCTTTCTTCTCTCCATTTATTTTCAATCTGCTTTCTTAACTGCTCTGTTTCGGATACTACTTCTTCAATCCGTTTTATAATCGCATTTACATAGGGGTCATTAAAATATTTTTCCTCAAGCTTTTTTAAATTTAAGACATCTCCACTATTAAACTTAGTACTATAAATTACACTCACATTAGTCTTCACTAATTCTTCGGGAGTTATTTTTAATAATTCTTTCATCTTTTGATTTTCGGCCAATACATGTTCTCTGGCATTTTTCCAATATCTATTAAGAGCAACGGTTTCCCCCTCCAAATGACTAATTACGATTGCTCGCTGCCTGTCATAAGGCTTATCACGAAAATACTCCCTGATATTGTTAAATATCTCCGCATGGCGTTTTGTATCCCGTGCAAAAATATCATCATTAACTTCCGGAGTATTTTCTAAGGAGAAATAGGCGAGCATTCTTCTAACTTCTGAATCTCTATACTTTTTTAGTGCTTCATAAGCCATCTCCTTACCCTTCTGATGATATAATTCCCAGGTACGCTTTTCATCTTTAGACATATTTGCCAAATACAGATGATATTCCGATATAGCTTTTTTTATAATAGGATCCGATTCAATTTCCGAGGAGTTATAATCACTCATAATCCATTCATAAATATTATTTTCATTAATGGGAGACAAAAAACTATTTACTGCCTTGCTAAGTCTATCAGTTAAACCCAAACGACCATCTCCTTTTTGTGACGACATTATAAATTAAATTATATCATATATTATTCACTTTTTAAACAATTTTAAAATTGTATCTCAATTCTTTATGTATATAAAAGATGAGAAGAAGCTGTTCTTCATACAGCTTCTTCTCATCTTTCTATTTTATTTAGTCTAATTTTTCCCGCAACAACTTATTTACCAAACCAGGATTGGCCTGACCTTTGGTTTCCTTCATGACCTGCCCGACTAAAAACCCGAGAGCATTTTTCTTTCCACCTTGATAATCTTCTACCGATTTAGGATTAGCTGAGATCACCTTCTCTACTATAGAGGCCAAAGCCTTCTCATCAGAGATCTGAACCAATCCTTTTTCTTTAATAATTTCTTCAGGGTCTTTGCCGGTAGCAAACATTTCCGCAAAAACTGTTTTCGCTATTTTACCACTGATTTTTCCCTCTTTTTGGCTTTTTAATAAGCTCGACAATTGCTGTGGAGTTATCTTACTTTCTTGGATCTCCATATTGTTAGCATTCAACAAACTGAGAAATTCGACCATTAGCCAATTGGCGACAGTTTTAGGTTCATTAAACAAAGCCACGGTTTCATCAAAAAACTCAGCCAAAGCTCTGCTCCCTGTAATAATTCCGGCATCATATGTGGATAGTCCTAACTCCTTAACCAAACGTTCCTTTTTCGCATTAGGTAATTCCGGTAAGGTAGCCCTTATTTCTTCAATCCATTCCGGTTCAAGCACAATCGGTGGCAAGTCCGGATCAGGGAAATAACGATAATCATTGGCTTCTTCTTTAGTACGCATAGAAGTCGTTATACCTTTTCCTTCATCCCAACCTCGTGTTTCCTGAATAATGACACCGCCATCTTCCAATATTTCTCTTTGTCTTTCAATTTCATATTCCAAAGCCCGCTCCAAAGACTTAAAAGAATTCACATTCTTTATTTCTGTCTTAGTCCCAAATTGAGAAGAGCCTGCCGGGCGCAAAGAGATGTTCGCATCACACCGTAATGACCCTTCTTCCATCTTTACATCAGAAACACCGGTATATTCAATCACCGCTCGTAACTGTTCTAAGAAAATCCGCGCTTCTTCCGCCGAACGCAAATCAGGTTCCGTAACAATCTCAATTAAGCCTGACCCACCCCGGTTATAATCGGCCAAAGAATATTGCGAAGTTGTAATACTACTGCCACTATGCAATAGTTTACCGGCGTCTTCCTCCAAATGAATCCGGTTAAGTCTGATCTTCTTCTTCTCCCCATTTACTTCAATTTCCAAATGCCCACCTTTACAAATATAAAAATAGAATTGAGAAATCTGATAAGCCGATGGCAAATCCGGATAAAAATAACTCTTGCGATCAAACCTACTATAAGGAACGATTTCACAATTCAAAGCCAAACCGGCGCGTACTGCATACTCTACAGCCTGCTTATTCAAAACAGGAAGCGCTCCCGGTAGTCCTAAGCAAAAGGGACAGACATGAGAATTGGGTTCTCCACCGAATTCCATCGGACAGCCACAAAATATTTTCGTTTTAGTCTTTAACTCTACATGTATCTCTAAACCAATGACAGGTTCAAATTCAACCCCCATCTTAACACACCCCTTTCCCTTTAAGACTAAGCCGTGTCCGGTTTGTATTCTGTTCTAACGCAAAACCGATTCTCAACAAGGTCTTTTCAGCAAAAGCTCGTCCCCAAAACTGCAACCCTACGGGAAGCCCTTTAACCATACCCCAAGGCAATGATAACGCTGGAATACCGGCTAAGTTAGCAGGACAAGTCCAGATATCTAAATCTCTGGCCAAAGTATTGGCCCGCTCATCTTGGAAAGCAAAAGCTACCGTAGGCGTAGTGGGCAAAAGTAAACAGTCATAATCCTGAAACAGCTTTTCTATTGCATCTTTAATCAAGGTCCTTACTTTGAGTGCCTTAAGATAATAAGCCTCATATTGTTCCGAACTTAAAACATATGTTCCTAAAATAATATTCTTTTTAACTTCTGTACCAAAGCCCTGACCACGTGTTTTTTTGTAGAGGGTATCCAAGTCTTCCGTCTCAACCCTAAAGCCATAACGCACTCCGTCAAATCGCGCAAGATTCGAACTGCCTTCAGCAGCAGCAATAATCTGATATGTAGAAAGCACCGCATCACGATAGGGCATTGTGACCTTTTCACAACTTGCACCTAATTCTTCAAGTTTAGCCACGGCCTCTTGAAGTTGAGTGATTATTTCAGGGTCAACAGCTTGTAAATATTCCTGCGGTATACCGATCTTTATACCTTTAACGTCATTTAATAAAGAACCGGTATAATCCTCGTTTTCTGCTAAGGCAATAGACATAGAATCATGTGGATCATGACCGGAAATAGCGTTTAGCACCAAAGCGCAATCTGTCATATCTTTTGTGAGGATCCCCACTTGATCCAAAGAAGACGCCCCAGTTACTACACCATAACGGGAAACACTGCCATAAGTTGGTTTTAACCCAATCACACCACAGAAAGAAGCCGGTTGACGCAAATCCCCACTTGCATCAGTTCCAAGAGAAAAAACTACTTCTTCGGCAGCAACAGCTGCTGCCGCTCCACCACAAGCTCCTCCGGGCACTGCCTTGAGCTCATGAGGATTATATGTAGCACCAAAAGCCGAATTTTCCGTAGTTGCGCCCTGTGCGAACTCATCAAGATTGCATTTCCCTAATAATACTGTATCTGCCGCCTGCAGTTTTTCCACAACAGTAGCACTATACGGCGGAATAAAATTTTCCAGCATTCTGGAAGAACAAGTCGTCTTAATCCCTGCAGTCAAGATATTATCGGAAAGAGCCATAGGAATGCCGGCTAAAGGGGAAAGCTCTTCTCCCCTGCTCCTCTTTTCATCAACCTTTTGTGCCGCTTGAAGAGCCTCTTTTTCCGCTATGGTTACAAAAGCATGAAGCTCACCTTCAACCTTCTTGATCTTGTTCAAGTGTTCTTTCACTAAATCTTCACTACTAATTTCTTGTTTCACTAACAGTCCCTGCAATTCATGAGCTGTTAATCCCAATAATAATGACAATTTTCTTCCCCCTCTCGCACTTGATAAACTTCTTAAATAATCCGAGGAACTTTAAAACAATTATTTTCAACATCTGAAGCATTAGCAAAAACCTGTTCTTTAGTAAGACCCTCTTCCACCTCATCCTCATGAAAAACATTTTTTAAGGGGAGCACATCAACTGTTGGTTCAATATGCTCAGTCTCCACTTGCTTTAAAACATCCATCTGTACCAGTGTTTCCTGCAGAGCTTGTGTGAAGTTCTGAACCTCCTCTGCCGATAACTCCATTTTGGCTAACTCGGCAATCTTTTCTACATCTTTTTGCGTGATTTGCATCTAAACTTCACCTTCCTTATTTATTAAAAATAAACAGTATGCACTTTTCCTCTGTTTAACAATTACTACAACAAGCATTATATCAAATCTTAGCGAGAGATGACAATTTTTTGTAATGAAAAAGAAAGCAAGGAGCCTATCCTTGCTTCAGCCTGTGTAGGTATGGATTTAGCATCGACTTAAAAGCAAAAATAACCATGAAATTAAGCAATAAACTTAAAAAGTATATTATTTTATACTATAATTGAGGTAAAATAAGTAAAAATAAGGTCGAATAATTGTGCAAATTGTTAGGAAATATTAAAATAACCAATCAATATATTGAAGAAAACTATAGCTCAATGTACCTTTGGTATACGGCATCAGTATCAATAATGAAGAGAGGGGGTATGCGAATTTGAATTCAGAGATCACTAAAGAAAGCGGGATAATAAGGACTAGTTAAAAAATAAATAAAAAGGAGGTAGATAAAAATGAATAAAGGGAGAATGCGGGGTTTTCTGGTGTTTTGCTTAGCTCTGGCAATTTTACTTGTTCTACCTGTCTCAGCAAAAGCAGCGGTAATAGATTATCCTTATTTTTTTGATATTAGTGCTCTAAAATTAAATGGTGCTGCCCACCATACTTCAAATTTAATCAGACTTACGTCCAGTACAGACCAAAGTGGTAGTGTTTTCACTAAAGAAAAGATAAGATTAAGTTCAGACCGTAGTTTTAGTACATATTTTACTATAAGAATGTCCGGTGGGGCTGATGGAATGTGTTTTGTCATGCAACAGTCTGCAAATACTGCACTAGGTTATCACGGTGGTGGCTTGGGTATTGTTAATATACCTCAACCTATTGTGGCTGTCGAATTTGACCATCATAATGAAGGTGAGCCTTACGCTCATTGTCATGTAGGGATAGATATTAACCCCTATTTTGCGTACTGACCTTCACAAGCTAGTTCTGTAGCGGTAGCAAGCTGTCCTTAGAATCTAGAAAACTATGCAGTTTATCATGTGTGGGTTGATTATTGTTTTTGGCAAGTATAAATCCGAGCAGTGCGGAACTTAATTTTCCGAGCACCCCATTCCCATTAATGGGATTTCATGGTCGAATGTGTTAGCCTGTAACTTTGCCCTTGAAAAACCAACAAGTGGCTGTGATGTACCAACCGGTCAATAATAGCACTTGTCAGTTTCTCATCGTAGAAAATGCCGTTCCATTTACTAAATTCCATATTTGTTGTAATTATCACGCTCCTTTTCTCATAGCATTCTGAAATGACTTGGAATAAAAGCTGTGAGCCATCTTTTTCAAAAGGAACATATCCCCATTCGTCACAAATTATCAAATCTGTTTTTCTCAACTGTTTCATAAAGCGTTGCAATTCACCTTTGGCTTTTGCCTCACTCAAAAGATTAACTAAAGCCGCCGTGCGGTAGAATTTTACCCTTTTCCCTCTTGAACAAGCTGCAACTCCGATAGCCGTAGCCATATGGCTTTTACCAGTCCCTACAGGTCCATATAGAATCAGATTTTCAAGCTTATCAATAAAAGCACCCGTTTTTAAATCTTCAATACTGATAGCATTTGGTATCTGAATATCCCCGAATTCGTAGTTTTCAAAGGTTTTAATGACATCAAAACCAGCAGATTTCTGAGCATTCCTGGTTTGCTGATTCATTCATTAAATCTTTCACATCAATTATTTTCTTAAATCTTCAAATTCGTCCTCAGTAAGAATACGCAAATTTGTTCCGCCTTTTTCAACTAGAGCTTGAGCTTTCGCCAGCTTGGAACCGGCATTTTCACCCACAAGAACATAATCCGTCTTCTTACTCACACTGGAAGAAACGTTTGCTCCCAAATCTATAAGCAATTTTTCTATTTCTCCACGGGTATATTTTTGCAATGTCCCCGTCACCACCACAGTTTTCCCACTAAAGGGATTGGCTTTAACCTCGCTTCCCTGAAAATGTGGCTTAACCCCAACCTGTAAGAGTTTCTCTATACTTTCCTTAATCTTTTCATCAGCGAAAAAGCTAACGATACTCCCAGCTACAATCTCACCTATATCCGGTATCTTCAGAAGTTCATCTTTATCGGCCTTCATCAGTGCCTCCAGTGAGGCAAAATTATTAGCCAGATCAAGGGCTGTTTTTTTGCCCACATTGGGTATACCTAAGGCATAGATAAAAGCAGAAAGAGTACAAGTCTTGCTTTTTTCAATGGCCTTTAATAAATTCTCCGTTTTCTTTTTCTTAAACTTTTCTAAACTGAGTAAATCTTCCTCTGTCAGCGTATATAAATCAGAAAGCTCCCGGATATCCAGTTTTTCAAAAAGCTGTTCGGCGGTTTTTTCGCTAAATCCTTCGATATTCAAGGCATCACGGCTGGCAAAATGAACTAAACTCTTCACCAGCTGTGGTTTGCAAGAAAGGGAATTTTCACAAAAGAAATGTACACCCTCCCGCACCAATTTGGCCCCACAAGCAGGACATACTTCCGGCACTTCTATCTCTTGAGCCTCAGCTAAAGAATCTTCCACCACACCTGTGATCTCCGGAATTACGTCATTGGAACGACGGATAAAAACTTGACAACCAAGTTTAACCCCTTTTCTTTCGATATCATCTATGTTATTCAAGGTCGCTCTCTTAATAGTGACTCCACCAATATCTACAGGCTCCAAAATAGCCGTAGGAGTAACTTTTCCTGTCCGCCCCACATTCCATTCCACATCCAGTAAAGTAGTCACATCATCCTTAGCGGCAAATTTATACGCTATAGCCCACCGCGGAAATTTTATTGTATATCCTAACTTCTCGCGTGTCCTTAAATCATCTACCGCAATAACCACACCATCTATTTCAAAATCTAAAGTATCCCGTATTTGTGCTATCTTTTCGATTTCCGCTATTACCTCATTCATATCGGTACAACGCACATGATAAGGATGTACGGGCAAACCTTGTTCCTTTAAAAAGGCAAGTATTTCACTATAACTGGTAAAATCTGTACCTTCGCGATAACCTAAATCATAGAAATAAGCAATCAAGTTTCTTTTTACCGTCTCGCGAACATCCAAATTACGCAAAGCTCCGGCCGCCGCATTACGTAAATTCTTTAACGGCACAGCAGCTGTAGCATTATACGCAGCAAAAGCCTGTTTGGTCATCAAAGCTTCCCCTCTGATTTCCAACATGGAAGAATGAGCAATACGCAAGGGAATGCTCTTTATCGTCTTCACCTGAGCAAGAATTTCTTCTCCTATTTCCCCAGTTCCTCGCGTTGCTGCATGAACCAAAAGCCCTTCATCATAGGTAAGATTTACCGTCAAACCGTCAAATTTATAAGTAACAACATAAGCCAGAGGCGGTAAAGGAGAACCATCCGTGTTTTCCGTAAGAAAAGAACCTTCCCCCGCAACGTTTTCAGCTTGACTATTATGTAGATTAGCATTGTACTCTTCCCGTGCCTTCCTAAGTCTCTGCTCCCACGCTCTCAATTCTCCGTAATTCTGGGCTTTATCTAAACTCCACAACCTTACTAAGTGAGTATGTTTCTTAAATTCTGTTAAGATAACGTCCCCCACACGCTGCGTAGGAGAATCAGGTAAGATAAGACCCGTTTCCTCCTCCAATGCACGCAATTCGTCATACAAACGATCATATTCCGCATCACTCACACTGGGATTATCTAGAGTGTAATATTCATAAGCATATTGATTTAATTTCGCTACTAATTCTCTAAGTCGGGCTTCTTTAACCGTGTCCATTTTCCCCCTCCTTAAAAAATATCCGGGAAACTTCCTTTCTTTTCACGAAAATATACAGTACCGTTTAACCGTTTCATTGCGAAGTGCAGCTTAACAGACTGCACGAAGGCAAGGTGAGAAAGCGGAGAGACTGACAGGAGGTCAGACTCAACCCTCGCAGTACAAGGAAGTACATCGAGGGTGGTCCGCTTTCTCCTGAGCCAAGTGCTAGTCTGTTCTGTTACGAAGCACAGCAACGGGAAACGGTACTGTATATTTTATCATTTACCGTAGCTTTTTCAAAGGAGCATACTTAGCAAGCACCGTTTTCAACCCCTGATTGGGAAAGGCTATCGTCAGTTCAATCTCACTACCCTGTCCCTTCGTACCCACGACAACCCCCTCGCCCCATTTCTGATGAAAGACTTTATCACCTAAGCCGAAAATCTGTCCCTGTCCTTGACCCTGTGCTTCAATCTGGTCCTCTCCTTGTCCATGCGTCTGTAGTCGCTCATCAGTTTGCGCTCTAAAGGGTACGCGCCCCTCTTTAGTTAATCCCGCACCACGATCAATATTACGAGAGATACTAGTCCCTCCAAATATAGCCTTAGTCGTTTCAAAAAATCCCGGACGCTTAAATTCCGTGCAAAGCTCCGATGGTATTTCCTCCAAAAAACGAGAAGCTTTGTTAACACTTTTGCGACCATATAAATACCGTTCATATGTATTTACCAGATAGATTCTTTTTTTAGCTCTCGTTAACGCCACATAACAAAGACGCCGTTCCTCCTCTAATTCCTGTGGGGCGTAAAAAGCCCGGTAATGTGGGAAGATACCTTCTTCCATACCCACCAAAAAAACATAAGCAAATTCCAACCCCTTAGCACTGTGCATCGTCATCACAACCACAGCTTCAGCTTCGTCCTGATCATCCAAACTATCTAAATCTGTAACCAAGGCAACTTGACTTAAAAAATCCACCAACGAATTTTCTTCGGCGTAACGGTCATATTCTAACGTCTTGGTAAGGAATTCCTGTAAATTTTCTAACCGGCTGTCCGCTTCAGGAGTATGCTCCTTCAAATATTGCTCCCGATATCCTGTATCTGCTAAAATCTTTTCTGTTAATTCGGTTACCGTTAACTTGTCCACAGACTGATGAAAGCTCTCGAGTAAATTGACAAACTGCTCTACAGCCCTAGCCGTCTTTGAGCCTAAACCAAGCTCCTGATACTCTAATAGAGCCTGATAAATAGGAATATCTTTGTGACGGCTATATTCCTCGATAGTTTTTATAGTTGCCTCTCCAATACCTCTGCGCGGCTCATTAATAATCCGTTTCAAGCTAACACTATCGCGAGGGTTAGCTAAAAATTTCAGATAAGCCAAAATATCTTTAATCTCTTTTCGCTCATAAAATTTAATCCCCCCTACCAATTTGTAGGGAATACCCGCCCGGACAAACCATTCCTCCAATGTTCTGGATTGAGCATTTGTGCGCATGAGAATAGCACATTCATTAAAACTTGCCCCCTGTGCTTTTAACTCCTCCAGTTTTTCCATCACAAAAGACGCCTCGTCCCCTTCATCTGAGGCTGTATAATGAATAATTGGCTCCCCTGCCGGGTTTTGCGTCCAAAGCTTTTTGCTTTTACGTCCTAGATTATGTGCAATCACCGCATTAGCTGCATCTAAAATCAACTGAGTAGAACGGTAATTTTGTTCTAACTTTATCACCCGAGCCTCCGGATAATCACCCTCAAAGTCTAAGATATTCTGAATATCCGCAGCCCGAAAACCATAAATAGACTGATCATCATCACCTACTACACACAGATTTTTATATTTTGCCGCCAAGGTATTAACAAAAACATATTGAGCATGATTAATATCCTGATATTCATCAACCATGATATAGCGAAAACGCTCTTGATATTTTGCTAAAACCTCCGGATTTTCCTTAAATAAGCGTACAGCTAACATAATCAAATCATCAAAATCTAGCGCATTGTTTTCTTTCAACCGCCGCTGATACTGCTCATAGACATCAGCACATATTTTCTCAAATTTGTCGGACCCACTTATTTTTACCTTACTAGGAGTTAATAATTCGCACTTATAACGGCTGATAACACTTTGAATACTTTTAGGGTTATACCTTTTATCATCGATATTTAACTCTTTACAAATTGCTTTCAATAAGGTTAGCTGATCCTGAGTATCATAAATAGCAAAACTTCCGGTATAACCTAAAGGTGCAATATCTCGATGTAAAATCCGCACACAAGCCGCATGAAAGGTCATTACCCACATATCTGTACTAATTGTACCTAAAAGATTAGCTAGTCGAGTCTTCATTTCCTCCGCCGCTTTATTGGTAAAGGTAATCGCTAAAATAGACCGAGGAGCAACACCATTGACCCTGAGCAAACGGATAATATTAGGAGAAAAGCAACGAGCTTCACCATTTTCCCACTCAACTAGCCAGTGTCTCATTTCTTCTAAATCTGCGGACTGCAATTCATCTTGAGGAATAACCTTTTCTATGAATTTAGGACCAAAAAGATAAAGATGCAGTACTCTATAAATCATCGCTGTTGTTTTACCTGAGCCGGCTCCTGCCAGACAAAGAACAGGGCCTTCTCCGGCTTGCACTACTTCCAGTTGCTTATTATTTAACTTGGAAAAGATTGACTGATATATTTTTTTTCTTAAATCCTGATATTCTTTAATTAATTCTCCTGGCAAATGCACAATTTTCCTCCTCAGTAAGTCCAAAATTATTTTCTAACTCACGTATATTCCTGCTTAAATGTGGAGATAACTAGTAGTGAACAACTCCTCTTATCTCCTCCACTCTATGGGTTCAAGGATTAACCTTGGATCCTTTTTTTATGTTCTTTCAGTATAAAAGTTTTGGGGACACACCGCCACCCTCGTGTGTCATCTTGTCGCGGAATGTCCCCAACGTATTAGCACCAAAACGGTAAACTGCCTTTCCTTTCTTGAAAATATACAGTACCGTTTAACTCTTCATCCCCGAATTTTGACCAAGGTGCTACCTGAAGGTGACTATCGGAGGTCAGTAAACGGTCTAAGCGAAGATGAGGTTAGTAATGCCGAGATGCTGACAAGGATGTCAGCATCTCGGCGAACTGAGCAAGGACGCGAATTGAGCCCGTTCGGCATTACTCCGAAGCAAGCAATAGACCGTTCTGACCAAAGATTGGGAACCTAAAGGTAGTCCTTGGCCAAATGCACAGAAACGGTAAACGATACTGTATTTTTTTTTACTTATGCCGACTAGCCAGTTCCTCCCAAATTTTCGCTAACTCAATGTTTCTATCCCGCAACATGACCAAAAGATGATAGAAAAGGTCGGCTGTCTCATAAATTATTTCCTCTTCTTTGCCGCCTTTGGCCGCAATCACTACTTCCGTAGCTTCTTCTCCCACCTTCTTTAAAATCTTATCAATCCCCTTTTGAAAAAGGTATGTAGTATAAGAATCCGGCGGCATTTTTTCGTAACGTTCCTTAACTACATCCTCCAACCAAGATAGAACCGCCCAATCAGGCGATACCGCCTTTTCTTGAGCCTGCAACACTCGGCTAAAGCAAGAAAACGTACCCTCATGACAAGCAACACCGGTTTGTTGTACCTGAATCAATAACACATCCGCATCACAATCATAATAAACAGCCTCTACCTGCTGAATATTTCCGGAAGTTTCACCTTTAGGCCATAGTTGCTTACGACTGCGACTGTAAAACCACGTTCTGCCATCCTCGAGAGTTTTCTTTAATGATTCTTCATTCATATACGCCAACATTAATACTGTTCCCGTTTTTACATCCTGAATAATTGCCGGGATTAATCCATTCTGATCATATTTTATTTGCCTTAACAATTCAGGCTCATTTTTTACATCCATACTTTGACGTTCCTTTCCCGCAGATACTTTTTTACCTCCGGAATAGTAGTTTCCCCAAAATGAAAAATAGAGGCGGCTAAAAGTCCATCCGCATTAGCTAGAACTGCGCCTTCCCACAAATGCTCCTTTTTCCCCGCTCCACCTGAAGCAATCACCGGAATAGCTACACTTTCCTTCACAGCTTTCGTTAGTTCCAGATCATAACCATCCTTAGTGCCGTCCCGATCCATACTTGTTAACAGTATTTCCCCGACACCCAACCTCTCTACTTCTCCAGCCCAGGCCAGAGCATCTATACCTGTAAATTTTCGCCCGCCATGTGTTACTACCTCCCACTTCTTTTCACCCACTTGACGGACATCGATAGCAGCAACCAAACATTTACGGTCAAATTGCTGTGCAGCTTCGCAAATAAATGTGGGATTTTCAACAGCGACCGTCCCCAATCCCACTTTATCCGCTCCCGCTGCCAATACGTTTCTGATATCTTCCAGTGAACGAATTCCTCCCCCGACAATAAACGGAATTGTCACTTTTTCCGCCACTTTCCTGACCATCTCAAGCATCGTAGTCCTGTTTTCATTAGTGGCAGCGATATCTAAAAAAACCAGTTCGTCGGCACCTTCTTTATTATAGTACTCTGCCAATTCTACAGGATCTCCGGCGTCTTTGAGCTGCAAAAACCTTGTTCCCTTCACAACCCGTCCCTTAGCCACATCTAAACAAGGAATAATCCTTTTAAAGCTCATAAATTATCCTCCGTTTAACTCTCCAAGACTTCTAATGCTTGTTTTAAATGAACAGCACCGGAGTACAACGCCTTCCCCATGATTACTCCATCTACACCATAAGCTTCTAATTCCTTAAGCTTATACAAATCCTCAACTGAAGAAACACCGCCGGAGGCGATAACCTTTAACGCACTTACCTCAGCAATCTTTTTAGTAGACTCCAGATTAGGTCCACGTAATGTACCATCACGTCTCGTATCAGTAAAAATAATCCGTTTTACTCCCAATTCAGCGATTTTTTGAGCTAAATCATAAACTGTCATCTCTACAGTTGCTTCCCAACCTTCTATCGCCACCATTTCATCACGGCCATCAATACCTACAGCAATTTTTTCCCCAAACTCCTGAACACATTGGGCAACCAGCTCTCTGGAAAGAATAGCCGCTGTCCCTAAAATAACACGATCAACACCGAGATCCAGCACTTTCTTAACCGCTTCATAACTACGTATTCCCCCACCCATTTGTACAGGTATATTTAAATTCTTCACAATATCCTTAACGATTTCTAAATTCTGTGGTGTGCCGGTGAACGCGCCATCCAAATCAACAATATGCAAATAAGAAGCTCCCATTTCTTCCCACTGTTTAGCCATTTGCACCGGTTCATCCGAATACACAATTTCTGAACTCATATCCCCTTGAACTAAACGAACACAAAGGCCATCCCGTAAGTCAAGCGCTGGAATCACTAACATTAAGATCACTCCCCATATTTTCCCCAACATATATTTTATACAATAGATTATATACCCCTATTTAAACATATTTTGACATAAAATGCTAGCCTGATTTTGAGGCATATCTACTCTATAATAGCCCCTTTGAGGAAGGAATCTTATCTCCTTCCACTTTTACTGCCTGTTTTAAAATCCTCCCGATACCTTTAAAAACCGCCTCAGCAAGATGGTGTGAATTTTCACCTGCTAGTTGCTGAAGATGTAAGGTTATTTTAGCTTCCTGAATAAACGCCTGCCAAAAAACTTGTATTAATTGGCAATCAAAAGTACCAATTTTTTCTGTAGGGAAGTTTAAAGAACTATAAAAACCGGTTCTCCCGCTTAAATCTACAGCACAAAGCACTAATGCCTCATCCATAGGTAAAATCAGAGAACCATAACGAACAATCCCCTTTTTATCACCAAGAGACTCCCTAAAAGCTTGGCCTAAACAAAGACCAATATCCTCTACGGTGTGATGAGCATCAACACCTAAATCCCCACTGGCTTCAAGACGTAACTTAAAACCACTATGTTTAATCAGCAATTCCAGCATGTGATCTAAAAAACCTATCCCGGAGCTACCCTGAAAAACACCCTCTTCATCTAAAACCAGCTCTACCTTTATAGCTGTTTCCTTGGTAGTTCTCTCTACAAATCCTTTACGCAAATACTGATTCTTATTGTTCATTCATTCTTCTCCCCCTTGTCCCGTATAGATAACGCTTGTCCGTGTGCAAACAAACCTTCTATAGAGGCTAAATATTCTATCGGTTCTATAGCAAAGCGCAAGCCTGCAAGAGAATAATTAAGGATACTGGAACGTTTACAAAAATCTTCAACAGAAAGAGGAGAAGCATAACGAGCAGTACCCCCTGTAGGCAAGACATGACTGGGTCCTGCCCAATAATCCCCTAAAGATTCCGGAGTATAAGGTCCGAGGAAAATAGCCCCTGCATTTCTTACCTGCTCCAAATAAGATTGAGGTTCGGAAAGGAGTAATTCTAAATGCTCAGGCGCAACATCATTAGCTATAGCAAAAGCTTCCTCTAAACTTTCCGTAATAATGACAGCTCCAAATTCTTTTAATGATACACGGGCAATCTCTTGCCGCGGTAATGCAGATAATTGTTGTTCTAAGGCAGTTCTTACTTCTTCTGCCCAAAGAGAATTATTCGTTACTAAAATAGCCCGTGCCCTTTGATCATGCTCGGCCTGTGAAAGAAGATCTGCAGCCGCATATTCCGCCTTGACACTGCCATCTCCGATAATTAAGATTTCACTTGGTCCGGCGATCATATCAATCCCCACCACACCATAAACAATCTTCTTCGCCAAAGCTACAAAAATGTTCCCCGGTCCCACTATTTTATCAACAGCGGCGATACTGTCTGTACCATAAGCTAAAGCGGCAATAGCCTGTGCTCCACCAACCCGATAGATCTCCGTGGCCCCTGCTTCCTTAGCCGCTACTAATGTAGCCGGAGGAATAATGCCTTCTTTACCCGGTGGCGTAACCATTACTATTTCAGGGACTCCCGCAACCATAGCCGGAAGAACGGTCATTAAAACGGTCGAGGGATAACTGGCTTTACCCCCGGGAACATAGATACCTACTCTTTGTAAGGGTCGAAAAATCTGTCCGGTATAAGAGCCGGTGGTTTCGTCTTCGCACAGCCAATCTTGGCGCTTCTGTCGCAGATGAAAATTAAAAATATTTTCTTTGGCTTGGCGCAAGTAACTTAGAAAATCAGCATCTACTTGCTGATAAGCTTCTTCTATCTCCTCTTCACTTACTCTCAAATCTGCCTTTTTTAGAGAACAACCATCAAAAATAAGCGTATAGCATAAAAGGGCCTTATCACCATTTTCCTGTACATCCTCAACAATTTGGGCGACCTTTGCTTGAATACCGGCATCAATATACGCCTTGCTTTTAATTCTTTCCTGAGCTTCCGTAGAAGGCCATTTATACAAAGGAATCAAAATTTTCGCCTCCCTTTTCCTCCAGAAAATCCTTGATCGCTGTAACTAATGTATTAATCTCTTTAGCTTTTAACCGATAACTGGCGCGATTTACAATCAGCCGTGCTGTGGCTTCACCAATATATTCTATGGGAACGAGTGCATTTTCTTTTAGTGTCTTACCTGTGGAAACTATATCCACAATCGCTTCTGCTAAACCTACCCGCGGTGCCAATTCAATATTACCATGCAATTTAATAATCTCTCCCTGTAAACCTTTCTTCTGTATGTACTCCCGAGCAACCGCCGGAAACTTTGTGGCAATTCTAAAACCAGGCTGCCACATAAATTCTCCCTCTGGGGTAAGCCGGTCTTGAGGTACCGCAATGGCAAAGCGACAATAACCAAATTTTAAATCAACCAATTCATAAAGATTTTTCCCGGCTTCTACAATACTATCTTTGCCCACAATCCCCAAATCTGCCGCTCCATGTTCTACATAAGTGGGAAGATCCGTAGGACGGCAAATAATATAGCGTACCTCTTTGCACTCATCTTCAAAAATCAAGGTTCTGGCCTGATCGGAAAGCTGGGCACAACCAAGACCACAATGTTCTAAAACATTCTTGGCAGGAGCAAAAAGTTTGCCTTTAGGCAAAGCAATTGTTAATTTAGGTTTCATCTTTCTTGCCCCCTTCCTTTGCTGCACTTTCCTTTACACACCAGTGCAAAACTGCACCTTTCTTTAAAGCCAGTTTTTCAGCTTCCGCACGTGTGATCCCACTAAATTCCGTAATAACCTTTTTCCCTTTTTTTCTCCATTGGGTGGCTTTAGTAATCACCGTCGTCGCATCATTTCCGGCTAAAAGATGGCATTTTTCTTTTTCTTTCTCCTTCTCTTTTTTCCCCTTTCCCTCAGACGACAAGCTCAAAAGAATTCTATCCACTCCTAACGCAAAGCCCGTAGCCGGACAATTATTACCCCAGTTTTGTAAAAGCTGATCATAACGACCTCCGCCACCTATAGGATAACCAATCCCCGGTGTGTAAATTTCAAACACCATCCCTGTATAATACTCCTGACTCCTTAAGGTACTAAAATCAACCTGAATATATGACTCATAATCATATACCTTTAGCAGGCGAATAATTTCCCTTAAATCAGCAAGGGCTATCGCGATTCCCCGAGGCAAATTCCGCCATTCCTTTTCTAAGTCCTCCGTAGTTAATTGACAGGTTAAGATGCCAACTAATTGCTTAACCTTATCAGCCTTAATTCCTGCAGACATAAGATATTTATTTAAACCAACAAAGTCCTTCTCTAAGATCAGAGTACGCACCTGTTTAAGCTGTGTTTCTTCCCAGGCAAGACTCTCCAATAACCCTTTTAAAATACCGGTATGACCCAAACTAATCGTAAAATTATCCAACCCCGACGCCCGTAAAGACTCCACAGCCAAAGCCAATATTTCACTATCCGCTTCTGCCCCTACAGCACCGATTAATTCAACTCCTACCTGGCTAAATTCCCGTTGCTTTCCCGTTTGAATTTCCTCATAGCGAAAAACCTCTCCTCCATACATTAGCCTCCAAGGATAATTCTGTGGCAATTTAGAACTAATCACCCTAGCAATAGGAAGAGTCATTTCCGGACGTAAGGCAAGGATTTCGCCGTTTCGGTCTATAAACTTATAGATTTGAGCCGCACCTTCCCAATTTCCATCGGGTTGGAGCACCTGATAGTATTCCAGCATAGGTGTATTTATTTCTTCATAACCCCATAAAGAAATGTGTGCTAACAATTGATTAATCAACTCACGTTTGCGACTGGCTTCTCCCGGCAACCAATCGCGCATTCCTTGAGGTATATTGAGCTTTGTTTTCTTTGTCATCAAAGCCACCAGACTTTCTTTCTTTAACTATTTAAAGTATTAACATATTAACTGAATTAATTTTATTGAATTTACATAATCTTGTCAAGAGCAAAAAAACCGGCTAAGCCGGTTAAGAACGTAAACGATCTAAAATAAATCTATATCCATCAGCACCGAAAAACAAACATCTTTTTACCCTACTAATCGTCGCCGTACTGGCTCCGGTTTTCTCTGCAATATCCGTATAGGTCATTTCCTGATCAAGCATCTTGGCAACTTCTAATCTTTGCGCCATTGACTTTATTTCCGCTACCGTACACAAATCTTCAAAAAAGCGATAACATTCTTCTTTATTCTGCAACAACAAAATAGCTTCAAAAAGACTCTCTGTAAAATCATCCTTTAAGCGGCTTTCATATTTCATAACGCTCACCTCGGCAAAATCATTACTTAATCTAACTTTATACAGGGGTATTTTCCGTTAAAATTTGACTGGCTTCCTCTGCCTCTGTCTCAGGAACGAGTACTTCTACCGCCCCCGAATCTCCCAGATGAGGAATACCTACCGGACGAAGCATTACCAATAATCCTTCATTCGTTAACAGAGACTTTATTTGTTCAGCTATAACCCTATTAGGAGAAATATATACCACCGTCCACATAAAAACAACCTCCTTGCAGGTGGCAGGGGGACGTTTCTCCTGCCACCCTGCCATCCCCTACCACCTATTTGCCTGATTCAAGAACTCCGTGTTTAGTGTATATTTGCGCTTTTCCTCTAATCTTGATGGCAGATGTATTTTCCGTAAATTGAGCAAGCATAACTTCACCCTGATCCAGTTTTTCAGTATGATGAAATTTTGTATCCTTTCCTCTGGTTAAACCGATAATTGTTACTCCGTTCTCCTCCGCTCTAATGGCAACATACTCCCCTAATACCGGCTTTTCTACGGTTTCCATAACTATCCTCCTGAACTTTATTTATAATTTAATTCTTGGTATTTTTTCTTTAAATACTCCTCTACTATCGGCGGAACTAAACCATGAACAGAACCGCCAATCAAAGCTACCTGTTTAATATTGGAAGAGCTAAGAAAAGAATACTTCCCTTCTGCCATAAGAAAAACAGTCTCCAAATTCTCATTTAAATATCTATTCATAGCTGCCATCTGCATTTCATATTCAAAATCAGAAACAGCCCTAAGACCTCTGATTAAAGCCTTCGCCCCTTTAATAGCGGCATAATCCGCTGTTAAGCCCACAAAACTTTCTACCTCAACATTCTCAAGATGTTTTACACTTTCCTTTAACATGATCATTCTTTCTTCCATAGTAAAAAGATCATTCTTATAATTTTCTCCAGCCAAGGCAATAATCACTTTGTCATACAATTGACAAGCTCTTTCCGCAATGTGAATGTGTCCGTAAGTTACCGGGTCAAATGTTCCCGGATATACTGCAATTTTCATATTTTCCCTCCATTAGTCTTCGATAATTTTTTGGAACATCTACTACGACTGTTAATTTAACCAATATTCTTACATACTACTATCACTAGTTGTTAATTCGTGAAGCTTTTTTTATTATCCTGCTATAATTCAAAAACCTTTTACTTTATTTTGTCTATTTAACACCAAACTATTTGTGCACAACACTGATTGATTCAGGACCAATAATTTCCCCTAGCTCTTCTATTAAACCCGGCAATACGTTGACCCAATAATTACGATGGCTTTTAATCATTTTCTCTTTTTGAGGGAAATACAGGTAGAGCGGAGTATCTCCCCGATATCGTGCCAAAACAGGAGAGATTTTTTCCCAAAACTCCTGCTCATTAAGATCAACCGGTGACTTTAAAAATATCTTCTTTGTCTTTGTGTCAGAGATACGGTCATGTTCCGACTCATCTACCAAGCTATCCAAAAGCTTAAGGTTATCCACCATTATTTTAGGTGTTTCCTCTTGAAAATTAAGTCTGCCTGTTACTAAAACGGGTAAGTCATTATCCAGGAGATTATTAAATTTGAGAAAATTACTAGGGAAAAGCAGAGCATCAATACTTCCTGTTAGGTCCTCCAAGACAAAATAAGCCATCGTCTGACCTCTTTTAGTGACAGAACGTCTTAAAGCGGTAATTATTCCGGCTAAAGTTACCTTTTCTTGATCATGTCTCGCCTCTAACTCACTAATCGTAAGCCTAATCTTTCTCTCGATTAAGGATTTATACTGTGCCAAAGGATGTCCGCTTAAATATAGACCCAGAACTTCCTTTTCCATTTGCAGAATTTCTTTTTCCGAAAACTCGCGTACTTGCGGTAAGGATATAGGTGGATTTGCAGGCTTTTCTACCCCGGCAAGATCAAATAAGGATATTTGCTGAGCGTTCCTTTGTTCCTGCCAAGCCAGTCCCTGATCAATACACACTTGCAGTACCGCTAAAAGTTGAGCCTGGGAGTCATGAATAGAACAAAAGGCTCCGGCCTTAATTAAATTTTCCAAGGCCCGACGATTAAGGCAAGAGAGATCCACCCTTTCGCAAAAATCCTGCAAGCTTTTAAAAGGACCTTTTTTCCGTTCTGCTATAATTGCCTGAATGGCCGGATATCCAACTTGCTTGATTGCCGCTAAACCGAACCTGATTTTATTCCCGCTGACCGTAAAATTTTCACCGCTTTCATTGACATCAGGAGCTAAAATCTCAATTTTCTTCTGTCGACACTCTTCAATATAAAAAGGGACTCGGTCTTTTGTTTCAATGACACTAGAGAGTAAAGCGGCCATAAACTCCACCGGATAATGCGCCTTTAAATAAGCTGTTTGATAAGCAACATACGCATAAGCAGCTGAATGACTCTTATTAAAACCATAACCGGCAAAATATTGCATCAAATCAAAGATTTGCTCAGCAACAGGTGCTTCAATCTGGCTTTTTTCCCAAGCTCCTTCCACAAACTTTTTACGCAGACCACTGATAATTTCCGGCTTTTTCTTACCCATAGCACGACGCAGCAAATCAGCCTCCCCTAGAGTAAAACCGGCTAAATCACTGGCAATACGCATAACTTGTTCTTGATAAATAATTACACCATTGGTATTTTTCAAAATCGGCTCCAAGGCCGGATGTGGATAGGTTATCTCTACCTCTTTGTGCGCCCTTTTAATAAAATCCTCTACCATACCACTCCCTAAAGGACCCGGTCTATATAGTGCATTCAATAGGACAATATCTTCAAATACTTTGGGTTTAAGCTCTCTAAGTATTGCCCGCAACCCGGAGCTTTCCAACTGGAACACTCCAATGGTATCCCCATTAGACAGTAATTCAAACACAGCAGGATCATCTAAAGGTATTTCATTTAAATTAACGTCTATTCCTTGGCTTTCTTTAACCAAAGAAACCGCATTATTAATCACTGTCAAGGTTCTTAATCCCAATAAATCCATTTTCAAAAGACCGATTTCCTCAACTGTTTCTTTGGCAAATTGGGTACAAACCAAACCTTCGGAAGTTGTTTGTAAAGGCAAGTAATTATCCAAAGGCTTCTGAGCAATCACCAATCCAGCCGCGTGTGTACCGGCATGGCGAGGAATACCCTCTAAAGCCCGTGCGATAGATAAAAGCTCCCGCACCACTTCATCTTCCTCTTGCATTTGCACCAGTTCCGGCGACACCTCTAAAGCTCTGTCTATGGTCATCCCCGGCTCCATCGGAACTAACTTGGCAACCTTGTCCACCACAGAAAGAGGGATCCCCATTGCTCTGCCCGTATCTCGAATGGCCGCTCTGGCAGCCAAAGTACCGAAGGTGATAATCTGAGCTACTCTATCCTGCCCATACTTGGACACAACATAATCGATTACCTCTCCCCGCCGTTCAAAGCAAAAATCACTATCAATATCCGGCATACTCACTCTTTCGGGATTTAAAAATCTTTCAAAGAGTAGATCATATTTTAGAGGGTCAATATCCGTTATCCCTAAACAATAGGAAACTAAACAACCGGCAGCCGACCCTCTCCCCGGTCCTACAAAAATCCCCTTCTTTTTGGCAAAATGAATAAAATCCCAAACAATAAGAAAATAGCTACTATAACCCATCTTCTTAATCACGGAAAGCTCATAATTCAATCTCTCTTCATGCTCAGGTAAAATCTCGCCATATCTTTGCCGAAGTCCTTGCCAGGATAACTCTTTTAAGTAACTATCAGCGGTATAACCTGCCGGGACCTGATACAAAGGCAGATGATTTTCTCCGAAGGTAAAATCAACCTGACAACGCTCGGCAATTAGCCGTGTATTCTCTAAAGCCTCGGGATAATCGCCAAAAAGCAGCTTCATCTCTGTTTCATTCTTTAAATAAAACTCCTCAGTTTCAAAGCGGAAACGTCCTTCATCCTTTAAGGTTTTACCCGTCTGAATACAGAGCAGAATATCTTGAATAAAAGCATCTTCACGACTCAAATAGTGAACATCATTAGTAGCCACCAAAGGGATGCCCGTTTTTTCCGCAATCTGCACTAAGCCTGCATTAACCTGACGCTGTCTGGGTAAGCCGTGATCCATCATTTCTAAATAAAAATTGTTTTTCCCGAAAATATCCTGATACTGTAAGGCTTTACTCAAGGCCTCTTCTTCTTTATGCTCCAGCAACAGAGAGGGGATCTCTCCGGCCAAGCATGCGGAAAGGGCGATTAAGCCCTTACTATATTGCTGCAGCAAAGTTAAATCAACGCGCGGTTTATAATAAAATCCTTCTAACCAGGAAGAGGAAACAAGTTTTAGTAGATTGGCATAACCTTCTTGATTTTCTGCCAATAGTAATAAATGATAAGGGGAATCATCTAATCCTGCTACTTTATCAAAACGACTACGCGGAGCAACATAGACCTCACAACCGATAATTGGTTTAATCCCCGCTTTTTTTGCCGCTTTATAAAAATCAATAACTCCATACATGACCCCGTGGTCAGTAATGGCTAAAGCCTCCATCCCCAGGTCCTTCGCTTGTTGAACTAAATTTTCAATCTTGCTGGCACCGTCAAGAAGACTATAACAGGTATGATTATGTAGATGAACAAAGGACACTTCCCGCTCCCTCCCAGCGAAACATTCTATTTTTTAAAGATGCGCGAAGTCACTAATGCTTTAGCTCTTAATTTTCCCTGACTATAGATACAGACATCGGCTAAACAAGACTTTTTCTCTAAATGCACAATCTGTGCGTAAACCTCAGCTACATCACCGACCTCAAGCGGATGAACATACTGTAAAGAAAGATTGTGTACAACTGTATTAAGACGGTGCTGTTTTCGTGCCACAATAAATGCTGCCGTAGAAATCATCGTCACCAAAGTTCCGGCACTGGCCGTTCCGTCCTCATCAATCATAAATTGCGAGATTTCTCCGGTAAGTTTAATCCCATTTTCATTATTCTCTGTAAGCCAATTTTCCAATTTAAAACCGCTCATCACTAGGTTGTCCACTGTTTCTCCCACATGCGGTTGTTTTTCTGTCTGTTGAAAGGCCGACAAAATATCCTGACGGCTAATCACACCCACTAATTTTCTATTTTTGACAATAGGTACAAGTTCAAAACCTTCCCATACCAATAAACGAGAGAGATGGGTTAATAAAGTATTGGGCTCAACCATTAATACATTCTTGGTCATCACTGACAAAACACTGGACTGACGATCTGCACCTGCCACGTCTACAGCCGTAACGATACCTACGACCATCATATTCTTGTCCACTACCGGGAATCTGCTATGCCCTGTTTGCATAGACATTTGATACCAGTCTTCTACCACCGCTTCTGCTGTCAAATAAAAGACCTCTTTAACCATAATATCTTCTACATAAATCAGATCTTTTTCTTTGAGACGATCAAAAATACCCCTATTCAAGATAGAAACAGCCTCAAAGGTCCCATAAGGGGAGGAGATTATACTCACCTGTTTATCCTTAGCTGCCTGTATAATCTCCGCCGCTATTCTTAAACCGTCCGTAACAATCACATGAGCACCGGCTTCAATGGCTATTAATTGCAATTCCGGTCTGTCACCTACAAACATTAAAGAATCCTTCTGTAAATTTTCTTTTAAGATTTTCGGACTATAACTGCCAATCACAAAACTTGCCGGCGTAATACTTAAATTTTCTTGACCTGTCAGAATTTCTCCTTCTAAGATTTTAACAATTTCACGCAAGGTAAGATCTTCAATTTCCTTTTCCTCTTCAGATTCAATACGAATGGTNNNNAGTACCTTCACTAACTTCCAATTCCTTGGCAATCTGTCTGACTGAAATTTTAACTCCCACATCTAATGATTTAATAAAACGTAAAATCTGTTCATGTTTAGTAGTACCTTCTTCCGAAATAGCCTCCATTTTCTGCCATACACCCCGTTCTTTAAGTACTTTTGACAAAAACTTTTTCCACTTAAAAGTATAACACAAACTCACTAATCTGTAACACTAGCTTTTTGTGTGAAAAAGGGTGTATTAGTACAGCCTGAAAAACCTTAGTCTCTTCTTTTCATGCGCTGGTACATCATTCCTCCAATGCGGCCTGATTCTTCTGCGGTTAATTCACCCCAGCCAAATTTTTCAATCTTTTCCCAAAGTCCTAGCTCCTTAGCAATTTCCATTTTTAATAAATCCTGTGCAGTAAGTTCTTTCTTTTTCTTTGCGATCTCACTCACCTCATTATTGGCTAACTTTATTAAAGCAGTTTTTGACCTAAAATGTCCGTTAATCCCAATCTTTCCACACGATGCTTTATCGCCTCTACATCAATAGTATAAAGCCCTTTGTTAACCATTTGTTTAAAATATTCTCCCCCAGAAAAAGTATAACGATTCTTCAAACCTTCACGAGTTTTGATTTTTTCATTGGCATAAGCAATTAAATCACCTATAGCCAAAGACCGTGGTAATTCCAACAGCGGCATTCCTAAATAGACACGTACGGCATTATGTCCGGCTAAACTACCTGTACACATAGCTTCCGTATGACCTACAAATAGACCGGACTTTTCTCCGGCGCAAAGAAGGTTCTGCAAGCCCTCTACTTTTAGAGCATTGTTGCGGGGAGCCATAGATAAATAACGAATAGAATTACCCTTCCCGCCCGAATAAGGATCATCATAACGGGCAAATTCAAAGCCCGGAATCTTTCTTAGTTTTTCTAACGGATAATAAGAAGTCATTAATTTTGCATAACCGGTGTCCAAAAGAATAATATTCTCTGCAAACTCCTTCAACGCATATTGCTGACATACTTTATACTCTAATTTTTTCAAATTTACATCCTCTGCAGGAATAGAAACAATAGCAACCCCATCACGGTCTAGTTTATCCGCAATTTCTTTACCTAATGAATTCTTGGCTAGTTTACAAGACCCACTATATGCCCCGTAAATTTCGTCACCACGCTGTCCTAATAGGTCTTCTACACCTGCACGTTGGCTGATGCTTACCCGAGGTCCATAGGAAGGACAACGTAAAATACACATGCAACAACCACTACCATAACGGAGACAATTACCCATCGGGCCTGTAGATCCTGTTGTTTCTACAAATACATCTCCCTCTTCTACACTACCGTCTGCTAAGACGATACTTTTTAACGTTTTATCTTCTTTATTTACATTGATAGCTCTTGTTTCTAATTTAATCGTAATTCCCATTTCCGATAATTTTTGACGCACCAGCGGTTCAACTTTGGTTACATCATATAAATAAGCATGTTTATGACCGGGGAAATTAACATTTTTATGTCTGGTTGCCTGATCCGTAATGGCGATTAATTCACCTGCTCCTAAGGCAATTAATTCTTCCGCAGCGGTAAATCTCCCGTTATTACGCATTATCCCCCCTACATTGCCCAAACCAAGCAGCAGATCTGTTTTTTCCAGGATGACTACTTCCGCACCGGCTTTTTTCGCTGTTATCGCTGCCGCACATCCGGACCATCCTCCACCAATAATGACAACTTTAGCCAATGGGTTTACCCCCTTCCGAATATTTCCATGGGATCCAACTGCGTTTTACAACTCTTAACTCTGCTTCCGTCCGCCAATCTAGTTTGACAACTCCCGCAAATTCCCTCACCACAACAAAGCAGAGCATTGTTTGAACAAACAAAGTGTACATCTTGCCCCATTTCTTGAATGAGATGTACTACCCCCTGATGCAACAGCTCTGAGCCACCGCTATAAATCAACCCTACTCCCTTATTAAGCAGTCTATCTTTAAGCTGAGACGAAAGTTCTTCAGTGATAGAACGCTTAGTTAAATCTATGGTCTCTATTCGGCAAACGCTGCAGCCAAGCTGTTGAAATAATTCCGCAGTAAAATCTGTCTTAATTTTTCCTATGTCCAAAAACACTTCTACTTCATTACCGCCTTGCACTAACTTTTTAGCTACAGGTAAAGCAGGGGCCTGCCCTATACCTCTAACAATTAATAAAGCTTTCCCTTTTTGAAAACTCTTTAAATGCTTTAATCCCAGAACCCCGTTCCAATACGGCCCCCGTAAATAAATTTCTTTTCCCGGTGCATCTATAGATTTAATAAAAAATTTAGTTTTAGCACCTTTCTTTTGGAGAGCTACTTCAATAGTTCCGGCTCTTTCGTCTGCTCGCATAATGGACATAGGTATATCAAAATAGGGTGTTTCTGCACATGCACTTATAAAAATATAGGCACCCGGCTGATTAAGTTCCCTGGCTAAGGTTTTCCGAACCTCAAACGTTAACAAAGTAACAGTGGGAGAAACCTTAGCCACCTTTAAAACTCGGCAGCTTTGCACTGGGCGATTCTCTTTACAGTAAGAACGGTTCCAAATATATTCCTGATATATACACACACCTTTCCAATTTATACAATCACAAAAAACCTTGCCCTGTAATTGGGAACACATCAAGCATTCACCGGTTTCAGCAAGATAACAAGGACAGTATTCACTACCTGCATCAATACAATCCAGGATTTTCATATCTCCAACACCCCTTTTCTCCTTTAATAGCTTATTACAAGAGCAAAGAAAGGGTGCATTATTACATAAAAAAGAAGACCCGAAGGTCTCCTTATCATAAGCTTATTAAGAAAACTTATTAATAAATTATTAATTTATTCTTCCTCAAATAAATCGGGATAGCAATATAATGTCTGTTTATCGGAGGGGACATCTCTGAAATCGTCAAGAATTTTAGTATACTTAAAAGCAAAATTAAAGGACAAATGTATTTCCGGCTTACTTCTGTCGACCGAACGCAAGATAACCTTATCAGGATAAAAAAGATATTGATAATCCTGATCGCGCCAATTAAGATGAACATTGCCTATCACCAGGCTGACATTACCCCATTCGTTAATAGAAAAATCATTGATACAACCCCGACCTAATTCTAATTGCTGTCCGATACTAAAGCCCACCGTATGGTCAGATTTACCCATAAAAGAAGTAAAATGTTCTAAAATAAAACGACATGGCAAACTTACCTCTTCAATGAGCCTGCGTTCTGTCGTTAATTTTTCTTCCAGCACCTTTAATCTAAGCATTGAAGGATGATTTTCTTCTTCGTTTAAATTATATTTTTCTTTACAGCTCCATAACTTTTGGGTAATTTCCTCAAGCGCTTCTAAATATCTGTTATCGCGCTCTTGCCGGTTTCCCATCTCATTCCCTCCTCAGAAAAACCTTGAATGTTCTTTCATTATACACTAAGCAGTAGTATTTTTACAATAATAACCATCTTTTCTCCGACATCACTTTTACAATTAACTTACACTATCTTTTATTACGAGTATTATTACTAGTAATAGTTATTCCTTAGTTGACTTATATCACAAAAATTCATATAATATAAAAGTAACTTCATTCAATAATCTATATAAGGACGGGGTATAGCGCAGTTTGGTAGCGCGCTTGGTTCGGGACCAAGAGGCCGGGAGTTCAAATCTCCCTACTCCGACCATTTGCTAATCATATCCGCAGTTGCGGATTTTTACTTTTTAGCATAAAGATAAAGGATTTCAGAAAAAGTTCAAGAAATATTTATTAAATACTTAGTGGGAGGATGGCGTATGTTTGGTTTTAAATTAACCTGCCCTGAATGTCAACAACCAATTACAGCTAACACAAGCAAATGTCCGCATTGCAAAAAAAAGGTATCACAAAAATACCTAAAGCGCTATTCCAACGCAATTAGTAAATTTTGGTTTGTGATTCTGGGGTGTTTCTTATTATTTTTAATCATACCTTTTCTTTTCTATGATTTACTCGGTACTACTTGGGTAGGAATTATCATTTTAGCCGGATTACCCATTTCTTTTCTTATTGCTTATTTTGTCACACGAGCAACCTTGAAAAAATTATAAAGCAAAAATATTAAACATAATCTAAAAAACAAAAGCAGGAGAAAATTCCTGCTTTTATTATTTAAACGATATCGCTTATTTGTTTAAGAACATCTCCTACTATCTCCATAGGTATCCCTTTTTTCGCCACAACTTCCCCAATACCCATCGGAAGAATAAAGTGTACTTCCTGATTCTCTACCTTTTTATCAGCAGGTAAAAATCTTAAAACATCATCCACAAGAGCAGAAGAGAAGCTGAACGGTAATCCCCACTTTTGCATTAAACAGAGCACTTCTGCAACTACGACGGAATTAATCATTTGCAATGCTTCCGCCAATTTTAAAGCTGCAACCAGACCAACGGCAACTGCCTCACCGTGCCGATACTTCTGAAAGTTCGTCGCTTTTTCCAGAGCATGTCCAAAGGTATGTCCTAAATTTAAAATATTACGCAACCCTTCATCTCGTTCATCTTTTTGAACGATTTCAGCTTTAATTAAAATACATTGTTCAATCATTGACAAGATTACCGCAGGCTTTTTTTCTAATATTGCCTCAGCATTTTCCTGTAAAAAAAGAAAGAACTCCCGACCGTCTAAAAGGGCATATTTCAACACTTCTGCCAGTCCTGCTCTCCATTCACGCATTGATAACGTTTCTAAGGTCATTAAATCAGCCCAAACTGCCCGCGGTTGATAAAAAGTTCCTAGTAAATTTTTACCGCGGGAGTGATTAACTGCAACCTTGCCGCCTACACTACTGTCTACCTGTGCTAAAAGTGTAGTAGGAATTTGAATAAAGGGAATCCCCCTTTTGTATAAAGCAGCCACAAATCCCGCTAAATCCCCAACTACTCCCCCGCCTAAAGCTAATAATGGCACTTTGCGGCTCAGATTCTTAGTCAGCATCACATCAAGGATTTTTTCCGCATTATCCCAAGTCTTGGCCTCTTCTCCCGGCTTAATTAAATAAAAAGAGGGCTGATAACCTTGCTGGAGCAGTAAATCCTCTAACCTTTTGCCATAGAAACTATTTACCTGTGTATCACTAATGATAAAGACTTCTTTTTCACGGGAAAAACCTGCTAAATCAGCAATACGCTGAGGCAAAAGATCATACCCCAAGTAAATGGAATAACTTCTCTCCCCCAGGTCAATTTCAATTTTCCGCAAACCCTCTTTCATTAAACCACCTCTGAACAATCATGAACAACTTAGATTTAAAAAACTTAAAAGAAACGGGCTAAAATTATTTAGTTTGAAGATACTGCAAATAATTTTCAAAATTAGACAGTGTCTCCTCTAAATGATCACCGCCAAATTTCTCCATCATTACAGACGCTAATACCCAAGCAGTAATCGCTTCAGCTACTACCGCCGCCGCAGGTACAGCACAAACATCGGCACGCTCTACAGCTGCCGTAATAGCTTCTTTGGTCTGCCAGTCCACACTTGCTAAAGGCTGGGCCAGGGTCGGTATCGGTTTCATCGCTGCTCTGACGACTACCGTCTCCCCGTTAGTTATTCCTCCTTCGATCCCGCCGGCATGATTAGTACGATGACCAAAACCTTCCCCCTGTTGATATGTTATTTCATCATGCAGCTGTGAGCCAAATAAAGTAGCCGCTGCAAAGCCACTACCAATCTCCACGCCTTTGCTTGACGGAATACTCATCAAGGCTTGAGCTAATTGCCCATCAAGGCGGCGATCCCAATGCACATGAGAACCTAGACCCACAGGAACCCCTTCCGCAATAACCTGAATTACCCCGCCCAAGGAATCGCCTCTTTTTTTAGCCTCCTCAATAGCCTTGACCATTAATAAAGAGGCCTCCTGATCAGGGCAATAAACTGGGTTTTCATATAATAATTTACTGTCGATAATTTTTTCTTCCCTCTTTGCCTGCACATCACCTATGGCCACAACCTGACCCTGTACTTCAATACCGAAAAAAGACAGCAATTGTTCGGCCACAGCTCCTACTGCTACTCGTACCGCCGTTTCCCGAGCACTGGCTCTTTCTAAGATATTGCGTAAATCATCTTGCCGATATTTTAGACCACCGGCTAAATCAGCATGACCAGGTCGTGGTCTGGTGACAACACGTTCCGTTAATAGTGCTTCAGCATCAGGAGCCATGACCTCCTGCCAATTCTGCCAATCCCGGTTATAAATCACCAAAGTTAGGGGTGTGCCTAAAGTAACCGAGCCTCTCAGCCCGGAAAAAATCTCCACTCTGTCCTCCTCCAGAGACATCCGCTTACCGCGACCATAACCACCCTGTCGCCTCTTTAAGAGCAGATTTATTTTCTCAATATCCAACTTCAGACCTGCAGGCAGTCCCTCAATAATCGCTACTAACGCCTTGCCATGAGATTCTCCGGCAGTCAAAAAACGCAGCATCTTACGCCCACCTCTCTAACTCATTACTCATTACCTCTTTAGGTGCTTTCCGGCCTGACCACTTTTCAAAAGCAAGCATGCCTTGAGCTAAAAGCATTGGCAACCCATTATATGTATGACATCCTCTCGCTTTAGCCTTCTGCAAAAAAACAGTCTCGCGCGGCTGATAAATTAAATCTACTACGATCTGCCCTTTAGAAAACCATTTTTCTTCCACGGGCAGACTTTCTTTTTCCTGTGGAAACATCCCTAAAGGTGTAGCATTAATTAACAAAACGTTCTCCGCAAAAATTTCTTTTAACCTCTCGTCCTCCCAATTCGTAACTCTGGCATTCGCACCTAAACTTTCTAATAAAACAGCCAAATCTTTGGCGTTCTCACTATTACGATTAACAATAGTAAAGTTCTTCTTTCCGGCTAAAGCTAAAGCAACTGCCACTGCCCTGGCTGCACTTCCGGCACCTAAAAGCAAAATTCCTTCAGTTTTTACTAAATTTGGTTCTCTTTCCTGTAAGGCAAGATAAAAGCCTAAACCATCAGTATTATCACCCCATAAGCGGCCTTCCTTCCAATAAAAGGTATTCACTGCTCCAATCAATTGTGCCTCTTTCGTTAATTCATCTAAATAGGGAATGATCTCCTTCTTCAAAGGCATGGTAACGTTGCCGCCTTGAATCCCTAAAGCCTTCAAACCTTGTACCGCTTCTGCCAATTGGTTTTTCCCGACCTTTAAAGCAATATAGATACAATCCATCCCTAAAGCCTTAAAAGCCGCATTATACATTGCCGGTGACAAAGAATGTTCAATAGGATCACCCAATACTGCAAAGACTTTCGTCTTCCCGTTAACTGCGATCATTCAGCCCCACTCCTTAGTTGATCCAACAAGCTCCAAAAACCAGGAAAAGAAACCTCAACCACCTCTGCATCCTCAATGACAGTTTCCCCTTTAGCACCTAAAGCTACTATCGCCAAAGCCATAGCAATTCGATGATCACCAAAGCTTTGACATACGGCTCCTTGTAAAGGAACACCACCTCGAATAAGTAAACCATCGTCCAGTTCTTCCACCTGACCGCCTAAACGAGTCAGTCCTGCACATATAGCCTGGAGACGGTTACTTTCCTTCACTTTTAATTCCTGAGCATCCCTTATTTCCGTGACACCACAGGCAAACAGACTTGCTACCGCTAAAATAGGCAGTTCATCTATTAGCCGAGGAATGATCTCGCCACCTAAAGAAAGACCATGGAGAGAACTGCTTTCAACCTCAATCGTTCCTCTCAATTCGCCGGCAATTTCCACTTGATCTGTTATCCGCAATTTCGCACCCATGGCTTGTAAAACCTCAATAATCCCACTACGCGTCGGATTCAAACCTACTCCCTTAATTACGATCCTGCTGTCAGGGACGATTAGACCGGCTACCAACAAAAATGCTGCTGAAGAAAGATCACCCGGAATCGTTACTTTCCTAGCTTTTAAAGGCAATTGTCCCTTGATGCGCACCGTTTGTCCTTCCCGTTCAAGCTGTGCACCAAAAGCTTCTAACATTAACTCAGTATGATTACGAGTAACAACGGGTTCTAGGATCTCTGTCCATCCCGGAGTATAAAGACCCGCTAAAAGCAAAGCCGATTTCACTTGAGCACTGGCTATCGGTAACTTATAACTGATTGGCTGTAAATTTCCCCCGCTGATAATTAAAGGAGCATAAATCCCCCCCTGATGCCTCGAAAGCTGTGTGCCTGTTATCCGCGCTCCCATTAGTTGCAAGGGGACAGCAACCCGCTCCATTGGTCGTCGGCAAAGGGAAGCATCACCGGTAATAGATGAAGTGAATGACTGTCCTGCCAAAATTCCTGTCAAGAGACGCATCGTGGTCCCAGAATTGCCCGCATCCAGTATTTCAGCCGGCTCCTGCAAACCCCACAAACCCTGTCCTTTGATGATCAGCTTATCTTTTCCGCACCCATCATCATTTCTACTACCGTCATCTTCTCTTTCAATAGATACACCCAGTTGACGCAGACATTGACAGGTATGTAAACAATCGGCAGAAGCTAGAAAACCTTCAATTTCAGTAGTTCCTTCGGCTAAAGCTCCGATCATGACCGCCCGATGGGATATGGACTTGTCCCCGGGAACAGAAATAATTCCACTTAATCTTCGGGCTGAAGTAACTTTCCTTTGCACTAATAATCAATCTCCCGTTCTCCCCATTACTGAGGCGATTTTCTCGACTTCCTTTAACAATTCTTTAAAGACACGCGGTTTAAGGCATTGCGGGCCATCACAAACAGCTTCCTCAGGATGATGATGTACTTCGATCATCAAACCATCGGCACCGGCGGCAATAGCTGCCCGAGCCATGGGGGCAACTAAACGCCATTTTCCTGTACCATGACTGGGATCAACAATTACCGGCAAATGAGTAAGCTCCTTTAGAATTGGCACGACCGAAAGGTCTAAGAGATTACGCGTATAGATAGACTCAAATGAGCGTATCCCTCTTTCACAGAGAATTACTTGATGATTTCCCTGCGACATGATATATTCAGCGGCCATAATCCATTCCTCTATCGTAGCACTTAAACCCCTTTTCAAAAGCACCGGTTTATTATATTTGGCTACCTCCATCAAAAGAGGAAAGTTCTGCATATTTCTTGCTCCTATTTGCAAAATATCGGCATATTGAGCCACCAGTTCTACCTTACGGGGATCCATGACCTCTGTAACAATATATAAGCCTGTTTTTTCGCGTGCTTCAGCTAAATACTCTAATCCTTTTTCCTCTAAACCATGAAAAGCATAAGGGGATGTTCTGGGCTTATAGGCGCCTCCCCTTAAAATTCGGACACCACTATCTCTAACCAATGTGGCGATCTCTAATAGCTGTTCTCTGCTTTCCACAGCACAAGGTCCTGCCATAATTTGCAACTGCTTACCCCCAATGGAAAGATCCCCTACGCGAATTACCGTATCTTCTTTTCGAAATTCCCTGCTCGCCAATTTATAAGGAGCAAAAATGGGGATGACTCGCTCTACGCCATCAATGGACTCCAAAGCTTGCTTTATGTAATCATACTTATCATCACCGCCCACAGCTGCGATCAGGACATTATTTACACCTCTGGACTCATAAATCCGATAGCCGTTATTTTGTAGTTTTTTAACAACCTTTTGGATAACGTCCTCACCCTGATTGGGTTTCATGACGACAATCATTGCTAACCCCCCTTAAAGCTAAACACAAATACGTTTCAACCAAAACATATACCCGTTGCACGTGCCGCTTTAATCAATTCCCCCTGCGGATCTACCTTTTTTAAATGTTGCACAGCTTGAGCCAACTGTACACAAACAATCTCTTGTCCATGCAAAGCCACCATTGTCCCCCATGGACCCTCGACCGCCTGTTCTACTGCCTTTACGCCAAAACGTGTAGAAAGAATACGGTCATAAGCCGTGGGACTGCCACCTCGCTGTAAATGGCCTAATACAGTTACCCGTGCTTCTAATCCGGTAAGTTGAGTCAGTTGTTCTGCCACAAGCTGACCCACACCCCCTAACCTGATCGGGTCTGAACTACCTTGAATCGTTTTCGCTACTGTCATCTGCCCTCCAATAGGCTTTGCTCCTTCTGCGACAACTATAATGCTAAATAATTTGCCTTGGGCTTTTCTTTCTTCTATTTTCTGTTTAACTTTCTTTAAATCATAAGGAATTTCCGGAATCAAAATTACGTCTGCACCACCGGCTATCCCGCTGTATAGTGCAATCCAGCCACCATAACGCCCCATAACTTCTAAGATCATAATCCGGTGATGTGATTCTGCGGTGGTATGTAACTTGTCTAACGCTTCCGTAGCTGTAGTTACAGCCGTATCAAAACCAAAGGTTACATCGGTAGCATCAAGGTCATTATCAATTGTCTTAGGAACACCAATGACCTTTAACCCCTTCTTGCTAAAATCATTAGCAATACTAAGGCTGCCATCACCACCGATGACCACTAAAACATCAATACCTAATCTTTCTATATTTTTCAATGCCTCGGCCGAAAGATCGCGATAAATTTTCTTTCCGTTTTCCATCACGGGAAAATGAAAAGGGTTGTCCCGATTATTTGTTCCTAAAATAGTCCCACCTTTATGTAAGATTCCGGAAACTTTGTCTATAGTCAGAACCTGATAATTATTCTTTACCAATCCGTAAAAGCCGTCCTGGAATCCCACAACTTCTAAATTATAATTATGCAGTGCTGTTTTTACAACTGCTCTAATTACTCCGTTTAAACCAGGGGCATCCCCGCCCCCTGTAAGAACCCCTAATTTCTTAATCATTTTGGCAACTACTCCTTTCTATCTCGTTTCCAAAATGCTGCCAAATATTATCCCAAGCTAATTTACTGGAATGAGGAGAACCTAAATGCTCGGCCATCTCTTTCATTTGTCTCAATCTGAGGGGATTCTGCCACAATGCTGAAAATTCCGGAATAAGCATGTCTAACTTTTTGACTTTAATCGCCGCACCTCTATTCAAAAGATAATCTGTATTTCTGTCTTCCTGCCCGGGGAAAGAAGTATAAATAATCAAAGGTTTTTTCATAGCTAGAATTTCTGCAGAAGTGACCCCACCCGGTTTAGAGATAATTAAATCACAAGCTGCGATTATCCTAGCCATATCCTCTACATAACCAAACACACGGAGACGAGGGTTATTTATCCTGTTTAATTTTTCATAAAGCCGTTTATTCCTGCCGGCGACTACCACAACCCCAAATCGCTCCTCACTAAGAATTTTCCGGGTTATTACTTCTATTCTCCCTAAACCCAATCCTCCCCCCATAACTAATACCACCGGATCACCGGTGAAAGCAAATTCCTTTTTTACCTCATTATGATTTAGTTCCTGACCAAATTGCATCCTAATGGGGATCCCAATAGGTTTTATTTTCTCCCATGTAATTCCTTCCTGTAATAAAGGATAAGCTAAATCAGCAGAATGAATAAAATAGAGATCTACACCCTTGCTGATCCAGATAGGATGAATATGAAAATCTGTAACAGCCGAGACTAAAGGTATATGTAGTTTCCCTTTTTCTTTCATCTGTCCCAGCATCCCCGTAGGAAATGCATGTGTGGTAATAATAACATGAGGATTTACCTGATTGATTAATTGTGATAACTTCCGGGAAATTAATTTAGCAAAGAGTTGACTAAACTCTACTAACTTATCTCCTTCCTCAGCCTGATCATATAAATACCCCCAAACTTTAGGTGTAAAACGCAAAGTTTCCATATAACTCCCAACGACAACCTTATTTAAAACACTATTGATATAGCGAAATGTATCAATAATTTTTACCTCGGAACCCGGTGCCTCAACCAATAATCTCTCTGCAATAGCTTGAGCAACTGAATCATGCCCTGCGCCTATGGAAACAGAAAAAATCAGTGTTCTTATTGGTTTTTTCCTATTCATTTTTCACGATCCCCTCATCAATATTCTTTTATTACCGTTTTTTTACTTTAAAGATAATATATATGTTTATATTATACCTTATTACCAAAAAACAACCTACAAAAAAATCATAAGAAGAAGAGCCCTTGAACACAAGGGCTCTTGCTTTTTCATCTATTTGCGTATTTCACAAATTCAGTAGACTCAAATTAATGAATTAAACTGGCTAGATTAACCACTGCCTCTCGGTTAAGGATTGTTTTACCATGTTCTGCAAAAAAAGCAGCGTCTGTGGGCAACCATTCTCCATACTCACCCAGAACAGCACTAACTTCTTCCTTACCTAAAGGAATTGTGGTAACTGCCAGATAGTACTCTTCCTGATATTTGTATAAAGAACTAGTTACAATATAATCAGGCACAACTCTGGCACATGCTTGAATACAAGTTTCTAAATCAGAGAACCGCCAAACCTGAGCATTTCCTTTGGTTATAATTGGTTCACTATCATCTTCTTGTTCATCATCCTGCCAATAAGTAAAACAACTACGAATATCCTCATCATGTGTAGGATGTACTTTTGTCATAATTACCGCTATCTTATCTACCGATAAAGGATAAGCTTCTACTATTAACTGAGAATCTTCTTCGATTTCAAACCCGCATTCATGGTAGGCAAAGTCAAGTAAATCTTGAAACAATTCGTGAGCTTTGGGATTTAAAGGCATCCACTCCCATTTTTTAAAATCTCTTTCCTCCAAATCCTGTCTGGTAATAATTATCTGGACTTTGTTCTCATTAATCTTCTTAATAATCATAAGCCCACCTCCTCATTATCCTCGTTTATACTGGAGGCAATGTAACATTATTATATTGTATCAGCAAATATTGTCAAGCTAGATTCACTATTATTTATCTTACTAATTGTTTCCATAATACGTTGGTCTTTTCTATTTATGACATATTTGCTAATTAAATTATACCCTTTCTTCAGGGGAAAAGACAACCCTTTCCGTAAAAAACGGAAAATACCCGAGAGCTATTCCCGGGTTGTGTTTCCTAAACTTCTTTTATCGCTTCTGTCGGGCAACTTTCCAATGCTTCTCTTGCAGCTTCTTCCTGATCCTGAGGTACATCCCCTTCAATAGCTTTAGCTTTCCCATCCTCGTCCCAATCGTAAACATCTGGAGCAATACTAATACATGCACCACAGGAAATACATTCATCCGGATCAACTTTTACCTTCATAAATCATTCCACCTTTCTCCGTATATATAAGCATAAGCTTTTTCATGTTGCATTACATAATATTACCATTCATATGCAATAATATGAACTAAAACAACAAAATAAAAGGAGCGTGAAACTAATGGTCAATAAAATTATCTCAGTTGTTTTAGAAAAACGCAACGAAGAAGCTCCCAGCTTTCAAGAAATCTTAACAAAACACGGCTGCATTATTAAAATTCGTTTAGGAGTTCACGAAATAGAGGGATGTGCCAACAAAGGTCTGATTATTCTTGTTGTACACGGTAATCAAGAAGAAGTGGACAAACTTATTAACGACTTAAAGAATGAGCCCACAGTAAAGCTTAATACCTTAGATATTGAATAACTAAACATTTAATTAATAACCATTTTCATAAAAAATACCCCTCCGTGTTTAAACGGAAGGGGATTTTTTTAAAACATAATTCGGTCCTCATTATAAACAAAAACGTTCATTAATAAACCTAAGGCGATCATATTGGCCAATAAGGAACTTCCTCCATAACTAACAAATGGTAAAGGTATACCCGTAATGGGCATAATCCCAATGCTCATTCCAATATTCTGCAGAATATGAAAAACAAACATAGAAACAACACCAATGGCAATCAAAGCTCCATAAGTATCTTTAGCCTCACGGGCAATCATAATCCCACGATAGATTAAATAGAAAAACAACAAGAGCATAAATGCAGAGCCAACAAAGCCAAATTCCTCTGCCAGAACACAAAAAATAAAATCTGTCCACTGTTCAGGTAAAAAATCATTGATATTCTGAGAACCCATCCCCCAGCCTTTACCCCAAAGTCCACCTGAACCGACGGCAATCTGAGACTGAATAACATGCCAACCTGAATCTCGTGGATCAATCATCGGATCAATAAAAACAATTAAACGATTGATCTGATAGTTCTCCAAAGGGAGCCACCAACCCCAAGCAAAGTGCCCGTATATAGCTAAGGCGATTAGACCGATACCACTTCCCACTAATAAAAACAGTAGACCGGGAGAGGCTCCGGCTACTAACAACATTCCAAACATAATCGCCACATAAACAAGTCCCGTACCTAAATCCGGCTGTTTTAGAATAAGTAAAAGCGGAATAGCGACATAAATAAAAACGGGCAGCAATTCCTTAAAAGTTTTAAGCTTACCAATCCTAGGGACAAGAAACTGGGCTAATCCCAAGATAAGTAAAGTTTTGGCCACTTCTGCCGGTTGAAATTTAAATGGACCTAATTCGATCCAAGCTTGAGCCCCTTTCGTTTCACTACCTAAAATTAGTGTTCCTAAAAGCAACAATATATTTATTGTATAGATCAGCTTGCCATATTTGGCAAACTTACTATAATCAATAGTCAACACACAAAAAAAGGCAACTAGACCTACGACAGCCCAAGCAGCTTGGCGAGCAACAAAGTTCATGCCATAGCGCACACTGGCATTAACAGTAGCACTTTGTAAAACAAAGAGACCCATCACAAGGATGAGCCCCACAACCCCCAAAAGAGTATAATCAAGGCTTTTTATTAGCTTCGATAAACGCATAGCTTCACCCCGTTCCTTTACCATTATAACCCTAGAACGGTATCTTCCCAAGGATTATCTTTTGCCACTTTTATGCAAATTTAAATTCTATTAATCTTCAACACAGGAATATTAGCTACTAAAGCTACGGAAGTATCACTAGAATTAAGTGTAACCTCAGTACCTTTAACATCTATTTCCATATAAGTAGAAATAACTTTGAGCATATCCTCTTTTAAATCCTCCAAAAGCTGGGGAGAAATACTGGCTCGATCATGAACTAAGACTAAACGTAGTCTCTCCTTAGCAATATTCTTACTGGGAGGTACCTGTTTCCCTGTTCCCTTTCCCAAAATATCCATATCTAACTACCTCCTTACTTATTCATTAAAACCGAAGAATTTTTTTAATTTCCCTAAAATCCCTTCATCTACTTCCAAAGAGAGTAAAGGGATATCTTCGCCCGTTATTCTTCTGGCAATATTTCTGTATGCCTGTCCGGCTTGAGAATTCATATCTAAAGCTACAGGTTCCCCTCTGTTTGAAGAGATAACAATCGCTTCATCTTCCGGGATTACTCCTAATAGATCTATAGCTAAAATATCAATAATATCATCAATATCCATCATATCGCCTTTTTTAACCATGCTGGGACGAATACGATTGATCAACAATTTAGGATTGCGTAATTCGGCTGCTTCCAAAAGACCAATAATTCTGTCAGCATCACGTACTGCAGAAATTTCCGGTGTTGTTACCACAATTGCTTTATCAGCACCGGCAGTGGCATTCTTAAAGCCACCTTCAATCCCAGCCGGACAGTCAATAATCACATAATCAAACTCTTGTTTCAATTTTACACATAATTCTTTCATCTGTTCCGGTGTGATCGCCGATTTATCCTTAGTCTGAGCCGCAGGTAATAGGCAGAGACTTTCGAATCTTTTATCTTTAATCAACGCCTGCTTCAAGCGACAGTTGCCTTGTACCACATCAACTAAGTCATATACGATTCTATTTTCTAAACCCATCACAACATCTAAATTTCTCAACCCAATATCGGTATCTACCATAACCACCTTTTTTCCTATTGAAGCCAAACCTGTGCCGATATTGGCAGATGTTGTGGTTTTACCGACTCCGCCTTTCCCAGAGGTAATAACTAAAACTTCTCCCATACTTAACCCCCCACTGCATTCTAGTATTTTTCTATATTTTTAAAAGGCTCACATATAATAACATTCTCATTAATTTTGGCAATTTCCGGACCTAAAGGCTCATCTTCAGGAGCCCGTGCAATACAATTAGCAATACGGAGTAATGAAGGTTGCAATCTATAAGCCATTACCCAAGCCCTTTCATCCCCGGAAGAACCTGCATGGGCAATTCCTCGCAAAGTCCCCATCACCATAATAAATCCCGTGGCAATAATCTCGGCACCGGGATTAACATCACCAAAAACAATAACATTACCATCAAAGGTAATATTTTGACCGGAACGCATATTTCTGTTAAGGATATAAACCGGTTTAGGGCTAATAAATTCTGTAGCCGATGTTTCCTGCTCATGAACCGGCTTAATTCTATCCTCTTGCTCCGAGTCTTTTTCTTTTGTTTCTATACTCGTCTCTGCGGAGGAATCTGTTCTGATCCCTTTAATTTTTATCCCACATTGCTCAAAGGTCTTCCATAATAAACTCACGTCTTTTACGGAAAGGTCACGATTGCCCAGTTCTATAATCACACTGGCGCCTGCAAAAAAATTTTTATTTTCGCCGCTCAAACGTTCTTTAATTTCGGCTATAACTTTACTCCAAGACGATGTTTCTTCACAAAATATATGTAAACCTTCCCGATCACCTTTTACCGTAACTAAAGCATTCTTCATTGGTTATTTTTTTCCTCCTGCAAATTACTTCGACACTTTTTTTGACTCTTACAGGCAAACTATACTTTACATTCGCTATAATTAAACAAAATCCCTGCTCCAAAAAATAAAAAACGGGAGTTTCTTCCGTTTTTTTCTATGAGGCAAGGTGTGGCATGGGGACGTTTCTCCTGCCACGTTAAGCAGAAATAAAAGTTGCTTTAAATAAATGTGGCAGGAGAAACGTCCCCGTGCCACACATTCCCGCCTATTCAGGAAGCTGCGCTTCCGCTTCATTCGTCGGAAATTCGCCTTCGTTCACAGCTGGCTCATTTTCATTTGTCGGAGACTGCTCTTCATTTACCGGAGGCTGACCTTCATCTACTGGACGCTCGCCTTCATTTGCCGGTGGTTGCTCTTCATCTACCGGAGACTGATTCTCATTTACCGGTGGTTCACTTTCACTTGTTGAAGGCTGACCTGCATTCGTCGGAGACGTTTCATTTGCCGATTGTGGCAAATGAAACGTCCCTGTGCCACCCATCTCGTTTAAGCCGAAATATTCCTCAAAGACAGCTTTGCACACATGTCCTATAGAACCGGACCCGCTATTACCATATTCCATCACACCGGCAAAAGCAATCTGGGGATCGTCAGCCGGGGCATAAGCGATAAACAAGCCGTCAAAATCTTTATTTTTTACGTATCCTGCTCTACCGGGCTGAGCTGTACCCGTTTTCGCAGCAACCTTGATCTGCTCAGGAAAATTCCGAAACAGAGAATAAGCCGTACCACCCGGAGCTGAAGTCGTGATCATTGCCTTTTGGGTTTCCTCAATTATTTCCGGCAAAAGAGAAGAAGTCATTACCAATTCAGGGAAAAACTCTTGCACCAAATTTCCCTCTGCATCAAGGATCTTTTCCACCACATAAGGCTTATACCTTTGTCCATTATTAGCTATAGTCGCCACATAATTGGCGAGTTGAATAACCGTATATTGATTATAGCCCTGACCTATTCCGGTATTATACGTGTCAAAATCATGCCAGCTGGTATTAAATTCTACCTCAATTCGCCGTTGAGCTTCCAAAGATGCTTTTTTATTCTTCAATTCCCTTTCTAACTGTTTCTTTTCCTCATCCGTAACCGCAGCAGCAATTTTACCTTGATACTCATCATTCAAAGCTTCAACCTTATTATCAAATCTTTTATTGATACTCTCGCGGCGTGAAGCAAATTCTTCCTCCTGCCACCCTACATGAGGCAAAATCCCCTTGCTTTCAAAAGGCAAATCTATACCGGTACGCTCTCCCAAACCAAACTCCAGCCCAACTTGGCCTATTGCTTCTATACCGGCCCGGCGAGCCATTTCCTGAAAATAAACATTACAAGATTTGGCAATAGCTTGATAATAATTGAGACGTCCATGAACGCCCGTACATTTAATTCTGGGCGGATTCCAATATTGTCCCGTACAAAGCACTTGCTCCGTTGGGGAAATATGGGCTGCACTTAAAGCCGCCATCCCTACAATTGGTTTAAAAACCGACCCGGGAACATAACTGCCTTGAATAGCCCTGTTGCTTAAAGCCGGAGGAGTAATGCGAAAATAATAATCAGCTTGGTCCTGGCTAAGTGGCTTCCCGTTAAAATCATCAGGATTAAGGCTTGGACGGCTAACCATGGCCAACACCTTACTGGTTTTTACATCTAACAAAACGGCCGCCCCGGCCTTAGCCTTCGGATATTTTTTCTGCACCTCAAGCATCACTTCATCAAAGGATTTTTCCATGGCTTGCTGCAATTTTAAATTAAGTGTCAATACTAATTTATGACCGGGAATGGGCGGAATCTCCCGTACTTCTCGTACCGGCCGGTTTAAGGAGGTTACTTCAACCTGCCGATAACCTTTTTTCCCGTTTAAATAATGTTCATACATTTTTTCAATCCCGATTTTGCCAACTAAATCATTCATCCCATAATCTTCATAACCGGGTTGCTCTATTTCTTCTTTAATCGAGTGAACATAGCCTAACAAATGACCGGCCAAACTTCCGAAAGGATAAGAACGCTGGGGATGAGCATCAACACTTACTCCGGGCAATTCACGTCTTCTCTCTTCAATAGCCGTAACCACTTCCATAGAGGCATCCCGCTTGATTACTATTGGTTCATAAAGACGGTTCTGACCCTTAAGTAAAGCTTTAATACTCTCTACAGTAATTTCCGGGTCATTTAAAATTACTACTAAATTTTGGATAACTTTATCTATATCCTGGTCTTTTAAGCCCAAATAATTCAAAGAGATATTAAAAACAGGTCTGTTCGTAACAAGTACCTGTCCATCATTAGCTAAGATTTCACCTCTCGGGGCTTCTACAGGAATCCATCGCATCGTGTTGGAAACAGCCTTAGTTTGATAAATCTCCGTCTGGATTAACTGTAACCAAGCTAAGCGTATAAAAATAACTGCAAAAATAAAGATGATAATCGCAAGATAAATATTTAAAGAGTGTTTTAATACAGTTTTCGGTTTCTGTATTCCCATAAAAGCACCTCCTTTACAGAGACTGCTGTTCCATATCTTGATTCACCCAATGATAATAACCGAAATAAATAAAAGGTACCAAACAAGTATTAAAAATAGCTACAGGCAAGAGCTTCCAATAAAAAAAATCTAACGCCCAGTTTATGCCCGCAATTTTTCCTAAGATAAAAACCATTGTGCCATTAAAAAGAGTGCCGAAAAATAAGGCTAGGACCGGAATTAAAAGGTTTTCACGAAATGCACCTTTTAATAACCACCCGCCGAGAAAAGAGGTTAAGCCCTTAGTCAAAGCATTTAAACCGATAAAATGACCTAAATATAAATCCTCCAGTAACCCAACAAAAAAGCCAAATAAACTTCCTTGATAAGGCCCATGAAAAATACAATTGAAAATAACTAAAATCAGCAATAAATCAGGTTTAACCCCGGCAACAGTGTACTCTGATAATAGCGTGGACTGCAAAACTAAACCCAATATGGTTAAAAAAAACATGACCAGATAATAAGGCATTACTCTTCTCCCCCGAATTCAACCGAGCTTTCCTCACTCTCCATATTCTCTGTAGTTATCAATTCATCTTCAGGTTTTAGTACTTGTTTAATAATAAAAACTTCTTCTAAACGAGAAAAATCAACAAAAGGTTTTAACGTTGCCGTTTTCATCAAACCTCCCGGTTCGGGAAGTACTTCAATAACTTTGCCTATCCGTATGCCGGGCGGATAAATACCACCCAACCCGGAAGTTACTACCGTTTGATTAGGTTCTATAGGCAAATCATGAGGAAGATGAATCATTTGTAAATACTGTGAATTAGAAGTTCCCACGGCAACTCCCGGAGTATATCTGGTTTCAAAAATTCTCGCTCCTACTGCTCCTTCTCGGTCCAAAATCAACAATACTTCTGCCGTATTCCAAGTAACAGAAACAATTCTCCCAATCAAACCGTCATGGTTAACCACAACCATCCCCGGAGCAATCCCTTGCTTACTACCTTGATCCACAATCAACATTTCGTACCAATTAGCATGATTACGCGCAATAACCCTGCCCATAACCAATTCATAATTCTCGGCTTTTTCCTCTTTGTATTGTAAAAGATTCTTTAAACGCTGATTTTCTAACCTCTCTGCCTCTAAATCATATATTTGTTCTTCTAAACGGACTATTTTTTCCGCCATAATTTTATTCTGCTCTCGTAACTGCTTACTGTCGTTAAAATAGCCGAAGACATTTTGCACTGATGTGGTTATCAGCATAATCCCTTTTTGGAAAGGAGCTGTGATTTCTCGAATAATCTTCCCCCCTAAAGGTTGTGCAGCAGTTTCTCCTATTCCGGTGTTTAGCAGCATTTTGAAAGTAAAGAAAAGAACCAAAACGACCAATAGGCATACAATTATTTTTTGTTTTTTGGTCACCTCGCAACCACCTAGCCCATCTGTTTATTCGATAATGCTACCCTTTTCAAAACATCAATATTGTCCAAAGTTTTCCCGGCGCCAAGCGCCACAGCATTAAGAGGCCCGTCAGAAATATGCACAGGCATCCCTGTCTGCTCACTAATCAGTTTATCAAAACCGTGTAATAAAGAGCCGCCGCCCGCCATCATAATTCCTCTGTCCATAATATCTGCAGCAAGTTCGGGAGGGGTCTTTTCCAAACAAATCTTAATCGTATCAACGATTGCCGCTACAGGTTCTGCAATGGCACTGTTAATTTCATCTGCAGTAACTGTAATCAATTTAGGTAATCCTGTCACCATATCTCTTCCTCTGACCTGATACTCGTAAAGAATCTCCTCCTGCGGAGTGCTCTCTGGTGTCTTTTCTGGGTCTGCTTCTTCGAGTTTCCATTGCCTGTCTTCTCCGAGAGTCCATTTTCTGTCATCCTCTTTTGTCCAAGCCGCTTCCTCTGCTAATTTTGTTTTACTGTTATTACTAGTGCCTAAATTCTTTGCGGTTTGAGGTTTTTTCCCTATTTTGATTGCCGAGCCAATCTTAACCTTAATTTCCTCAGCAGTTCTTTCGCCAATCATTAAACTATATGTCCGCTTAATATAATTAATTATGGCTTCATCAAATTCATCTCCACCAATACGGATACTTCTACTGGTAACAATCCCACCTAAAGAAATAATGGCTACATCAGTAGTTCCACCACCAATATCAACAATCATATTCCCTGTAGGCTCATAAATAGGCAGACCAACTCCTATTGCCGCGGCCATAGGTTCCTCAATGAGAAAAGCTTCTTTGGCGCCGGCTTGAATAGCTGCTTCTTTTACTGCTCGATCCTCTACAGTTGTTACCCCTGCCGGGACACAAATAACCACCCTAGGGCGATAAAAATAACTGGGCGCTTTCTTCATGGCTTTACGAATAAAATAGCGCAGCATCGTATGTGTTACCTCAAAATCAGCAATAACCCCATCTTTCATGGGACGAATAGCTACAATATTACCAGGTGTTCTACCAATCATTTGCTTTGCTTCATCACCAACAGCTAAAACATTTCCCGAATCTTTGTGTAAAGCTACTACCGATGGCTCATTCAGGACAATCCCTTTTCCTTTTATATAGACAAGAGTGTTGGCTGTTCCCAAGTCAATACCAATATCTTTCGAAAAAAACATAATCTTCTTTTTCTCCTTCCTTTACTTTCAATTCGTCAATTCTTATTTATTAATATAATCTTAGAAATATCCTTTTTCCTTCATACTAAGATAACTATTCTGACCAAAGATTAAATGATCGAGAACTTCTATCCCTAAAAGTTTGCCGGCGTCATAGAGCCTTTTAGTAAGCATTTCATCTTCCTTACTAGGTTGAAGATTACCACTAGGATGATTATGTGCTAGAATTAGCCAAGCCGCACTACGCTTAATCGCCTGTTTAAAGACTTCTCTGGGATGAACGAGTGAAGCATTCAAGCTTCCTACGGAAACATCATCAATACCGATCACTTGATTCTTAGTATTGAGATTTAAGACCTTAAAGTGTTCACGATCCAAAAAATTCATTTCTCCCATTAATATGTTAGCCACATCCTCAGGAGTTCTGATTACAGGTCTAGGCCCCATCTTTTGTCGGGCTAAACGACGCCCGATTTCCAAAGCAGCCTTAATCTGAGCAGATTTAGCCAACCCCATTCCCTTGAAGCTTTTGAGCTCCTCCATACTAATTTGGGTAAGATTTACAAAACCACCTGACAATAATAACTCATGTGCCAATTCTAAAGCTGACCTGTCTTTGGTTCCTGTCCTCAGTAATATAGCTAACAGTTCCTGATCCGACAAAGCCTCTGGTCCATATTGAAGGAGCTTTTCCCGAGGTCTTAACTCTTCCGGGTATTGCTTAATCGGAATGGAAACCATTTTGCGCTCCTCTTTCACTTTTCACCTCCGAGTATTTTGACTCCGCATTTTCTTAGCATCATCATCGTTTTTACCAAAGGAAGTCCCACTACATTATAATAACAACCTTCTATTTTTTCCACCAGGAGGCTTCCAGTTTCTTGAATTCCATAGGCTCCCGCCTTGTCCAAAGATTCATCACAGTCTAGATATGCTTTAATTTCCTCAGCGGTCAAAGTGCGGAAATGTACCTTTGTAATCTCTACATCCTGTAAGACACGCTGGTGTAAACAATCAATTACACAAATTCCAGTCATCACCTCATGGACTCCACCGGATAAAAAAGCCAGCATTTTCTCTGCTTCCTGTTTATCAGCAGGTTTCCCTAATACTACATCATCTTTTACCACAATAGTATCTGCGGCTAAAATTATCTCTCCGCTGGAAGATGCCACAGCATGTGCTTTGCGACAAGCTATTTCTTTTACCCATTCAGACCAGGGAGGCTGAGGCTGTCCTTCCGTTACTTTGCTTAAAGCAATACGATAAGGAACACCGAAACGGCGTAATAACTGCGCACGCCGTGGTGAACCGGAAGCCAGAATAATATCCATGAAGATGCCCCTCCGCTATAACTAATCAAATTAAAATCTTTTATAACTTAAAGTAAAAAAATAAGGCTAATAAAAGACCAAGCGTACTGGCTACATTAAACTTTAGAGTTACACCAAAGGTAAGGATAATTACCGCTAAATCAATAGTTACCGTCTCAAAACCGATCGGAGGAAGTCCTTGATTGACAAATGGCCAAATATTACCAAGGGCTGTGCCAATTAAACTACCTAATAAACCACCAACAACTAATAAAATTATCAAAAAACCAAGACTTCTTCTCCCCATGGTTATCCTCCTTCAAGTTTACCATTCCCTATCTACTCTCACAACTAGAAACTTGTAGAAAAAATTGGAATTATCCGTTTATTTCTTTCTCCTTTTCTCTGAAAAAATCCTGCAACCAGGTTAACACATCAGGATGGTTGAGAGCTAAGCCAGACAAATTTTCCTTAATTTCTAATGTGTTTACCCGAAACTCTTTGTCGTTGTACTTATGAACATAAAAAAAATTAACTTCCGGTGAACCGGAAATAAGAGTTACCAATGTGGAAGGCATATCCCCTAATGGGGCCCTGTCTATATGACTATGTTGAAAAACTGCTTCTACAATAGTTCCCTTACCTACAGCAGATTTTATTTTAACTGATCCCCCGCAGGCCTGAGCATTGGCAGCAAGAAGAGGCAACCCCAAGCCGACTTTCCGGGTAGTACGCGTCGTATAAAAAGGATTCAGCACCTTGTTAAGTGTTTGCTCATCCATTCCCCGACCGTCATCCTTAATTACCACCACCAATTTATCCTCAACTGTATCTTCATTAATGATAATCTCAATGTTTTGGGCCTGAGCAGTCAAAGAGTTTTGCACAATATCTAAAATATGTAATGATAATTCTCGCATATTTTCCCTTCTTTTTCTACATATATTTCTGACTTGAAGTTTTAACGTAAAGTACGAATGGTGCGTCCAGCCTGATTCTTTAAAGCCAGTTTCAGTTCCGCTAAAGAAACCTCCTCCAATCTGGCAAAACACTGTGGAGTTTTGAGACTATCCGGGTAATGGGCGTCTGAACAGACAAGATAGGCAAAGCCGTGATTTTTTACCTCTTGCAGTTGTTCTGGATTGCGCGGCAGATGTGGCGTCAATTCTACCCCATCCAAAGGAAGTCCCGAAGGTAAAGTACCTAAATGTCCCCATAAACTAAAAGCCTGCCTATCAATATGGGCAGCTATACAAATTCCGGCTAATTTATGTACTGTTTCTACTGCTTCTTCGATACTAAAATCTGTTCCTACCAGTAATAATCTTTCTATTTCCCCGGTTTTTTGACCGGCTTTATCTACAATCCACTGTTCACCAAAAATTTCTTTTTTATTTTTCAAAGGAGGAAGCTTTTGATAAACTAACTCCTGCAATTGCCGGGCCTGTTCTAACTGTTCAAAAAGACAAACTAAGTGCACATCCTCACGTGTCTGAAGCTCCATCCCCGGAAACACCTTAATTCCCAGTTCTTTACCCTTGTCCACAAAGGCAGCGGCATTTTCCACCGAATTATGATCCGTAATCGCCAGCACTTCATATCCTAATTCGCGAGCACGCCCTAAGACTAAAGCCGGAGTCATCTCATTATCAGCACACGGCGAAAGCAAGGAATGAATGTGCAGATCCAATGCCCACTCTTTCATGATTTTCCTCTGGTTAAACCCATATTGTAAAGGCGTCCGGCTAATTCATAAGCGCTATTCCCTGTACTAAAAAGAGGAATCCGCTCCTCTTTGGCCTTTTTAATGGTATTCTCATCCGGTAAATGGCCTTCCAAAAAAACTACGCCCCCCAAATTAAGTAATTGCGCTACTGCCACAACATTTTGATGAGTTTGCACAGTTAACCATAACTCTGACTCACGAGCATGAGCCATAACATTACTTAACAAATCACCGATATAACAACCTTTTATCTTCATCGTGAAATCTATTTCCTTGATGATTGGTTCTAACGCTAATTTTTCCACGATTTCCTTTAATTCTAACATTAATTTGCACCTCGGTCTAATTTCCGTGGTACTTTTAATTGACTGTTCCCTTCCAAACCTGCTCGGTATAAGATACCGCAAGCTTCGTACATAGGATAGAGCGTGGACATTAAGGGAATCCTTTTTTCCTCGGCAATATCCACCATTTCCTGAGTAGGTTCTTTTCCACGAACAAAAACAACTCCTACTAAATCGACCATTTCTACCGTACGCAAAACCTGAGGATGAACCAAACCAGTCAAAAGAAGAGTTTTTTCTTTAGTAAAGGCTAGGACATCACTTAGCAAATCAGAGCCGCAAGCTGATTCGGTTTCTATATCGTTCAAGTTTAGACTAGTAAAAGAATTGGCATTTAGTAATTTTGCTATTTCAGCGAGCTTCATTGTTTTTCCTCCTAAACCTCATATTAAGTTTATTATATTACATTTAACCCTATGGGGAAAAGTATAAAATGATTAATTTGTCGTTTTTATATAACGATGGTATTCTTCCAAAAGTACCAAGCCTTGTTGCTGACTTTTTAACAGTGCTAAATCCGTCCACTCCTTTCCCACTAAGCGCAAACTCTGAGCCCACTCACTACACAACTCAGCTAAAAACCCCAACAACCTCCCTGTTTCATCGTTATTACCTTTACAAATCTCCAATCCTTCTTTAGCTATATTGTCTAAGGAATCAGCTAACTCGAAAAACTTAGGTTTAAGAGGAACTAGTTTTTCCTCTTTAACCCCTATACTTTGATAAAGTAACAACCCTTTTTCCAGGCAAAGGCTGATCTCTCCTAAAAATGGCGCGATTTTTTCAGCTGCATAAGTATCTTCAGCTGTAAATTTAAAAGCTACTTTATTCAAACAATCTTTTTTTACCTCAGCTTCTTTAGCTCCAACTTTAATCTTCTTGGCTAAATCTATTAATGTTTCTTGATTATTGACAAAACCAAGTAAAATCTGATACGGTCCTTCCCCTGTAACAATTACCGGTAACCCTTTTTGCCCCAGTTCGTTGCCAACCTGTAAGGCTATATCCTGCTCTTTCAGTGTTGCCACTAAAATAGTATAATAATCTACCTGCTTTAAGCGTAAGACTTTCATTTTAGGAGACAACTCCCTGGACAGATTGCTTTCCCGTGAACTAATGACTTTTCTTTGCAGATTTTCTGCAGAAAGCTCACGTGTTATATTACCCAGATAAAAACGTCCCAGTCCCTGTCCCAAAAATAAAGTAAAGAAAAGAATTAAGACAAAAACCAGGAAAAAAGACCCGATTGATGAAGAATTAGTCCGAAACCTGGTCATGATTACACCTCCATTTTAACTCTAAATTATATGAGCAATGAAGGTGTTTTTAGAACAGAAAACAAGTATTGAAACTTCTTACTTAGCGATGATTTTTTTGACTTCACCAAGCAAATAAAGGGAGCCTGTCACTAAAATTAAATCATCCTTCTGCGCTTCCTGCTCAGCCTTTTGCAAAGCTTCGGCCAAGTTTTCAATAACCATAACCGGTAAGTTGTAATCTTGAAAATTCTTGCTTAATTCCTCCCAATGTCGGGCTCGATGCGAATTGGGCTTAGTGATAATCACCAGATCTGCCAAAGGTGCTAAAAGCTCTACGGCCGTATGCCAGTCTTTATCATCCAACATCCCTATCACCAGCAGTACCCGCCGCACTTCCCGCTTTTTTCGGGCTAACCATTGAGATAATACGTTCATACCGGCCGGATTATGGGCGCCATCTAAAACAAAGAGCGGATTTTGCCCTACGATCTCCAAACGCCCCGGCCATTTGGTTTTCGCTAAACCTTGTTTGATGGATTGTGCGGAAATCTGCCAGCCTTGTTCCTGTAAGATTTCCGCAGCCACAATAGCCGTAGCCGCATTTTCCAACTGATGTTCACCCCACAAAGGCAGAAATAATCTTCCATAATCAAATCTTAAAGTTCGCACAGCAAAATACTGACCTCCGTTGGCTTCCTCCTGCCACCGCCACATAGCTTCCTGCCGTGCTTCCCGTAAAGGTGCTTGTAAAGCTTGCGCTTTGCGGCGAATAACCTGTAATACTTCTTCATTTCTACTTGCTGTGAGGATCGCACAACCGGGTTTAATGATTCCGCTTTTCTTCTCAGCTATTTCTACCAAGCTTTTCCCTAAATAATCCTGATGATCAAAAGAAACATTAGTAATTATAGATAATAGCGGTTTTTTAACCACATTGGTAGAGTCAATATCACCGCCCATACCAACCTCAATCACAGCAAGATCCACCTTTTCGCAAGCGAAGTATAAAAAGGCTAAAGCAGTCAAGACCTCAAACTCGGTAGGTGTCTCCCCGGTTTGGCGTCGAACCTCTGCCAAAGCTCCCATAATTTCTTCCAGAAGCAACACCAATCTTTCCTCGGCAATATTCTCCCCATTAATAGCAAAACGTTCACAATAAGAAACAAGGTGGGGCGAAATAAAAGTCCCCACCCTATAACCACTTTCCCTGAGTATTGAGGACAACATAGCCAGAGTTGAGCCCTTGCCATTAGTACCCCCAACATGAATTATTGGTATCTGCTCTTGAGGATTACCTAGGATTTTTAACAAGCCGGCAATTCGCTGTAGTCCCAGATTAATTCCGAAACGTGTTAATTCACCAAGCTTGGTTAAAACCTCATTAAGCTCCATTTCTTTAATTACCTCATTTCTTCAACACTCTAAGGAAGCTATCCTTTCTAAAATCGCTTCTTTCTTAATTTGGTAATCTTTTAGTTTTTCTTTTTCCTTGGCGACAATCTCTGGAGGAGCTTTAGTCAAAAAGCCTTTGTTGGAAAGCTTCTTTTCTAAGCGGGCAATTTCCTGTTCCATGAGCCCTTTTTCCTTTTCCAAACGCGCCTTTTCTTTGTCCAGATCCACCAAACCTTGCAAAAGAAGATAAACCTCAACCCCGCTTACTACGGCAGTAACAGCCTGTTCGGGTTTTTCCGGGCTATTAAGCAGTAAATCAACCTGAGCCAAGCCGGCTAAATTCAGGAGATAACCCTCTCCTTTCTGCAGTGCTGCTAACACCTGCTCATTCTGGGCGATTAAGACCACATGTGCTTTTTTGCCTAAAGGTACATTCATTTCACTGCGCAAATTGCGGATAGCCTTAATCACATCCATCAGAATGGTCATTTCTTGCTCAGCCTGCTCATCCATTTCTGCTTCTGTACCTTTAGGCCAAGGTGCTAGCATTACCGTTTCCCCTTGATGCGGTAGATGCTGCCAGATCTCTTCGGTCAGGAAAGGCATGAAAGGATGCAGCAATTGCATGGTCTCCCGCAAAGTTTGCGCCAACACCTTTTGCGCAGTTTTTCTGCCGGCTTCTGACTCTTTACCATAAAGACGAGGTTTGACCATTTCTATATACCAATCGCAAAATTCATTCCAAATAAATTCATAAATAAGTCTGGCTGCTTCACCCAACTCATACCGTGCTAAATTCCTTGTTACTTCACTTGCTGTACGGTTAAAACGACTCCTAATCCAACGATCGGCCAAAGTATACTCTGAACTATTATCCTCTTGATAATCAGTAAGATTCATCAGCGCAAATCGGGAAGCATTCCAGATTTTATTGGCAAAATTACGTACTGCCTCCAATCTTTCCGTCTGAAAACGCAAGTCATTACCAGGAGTGTTACCGGTAATCAGCATAAACCTTAAGGTATCAGCACCATACTGTTCAATAACCTCAATAGGGTCAATGCCATTCCCTAAGGATTTACTCATTTTCCGCCCTTGAGCGTCTAAGACGAGACCATGAATAAAGACATCCCGGAAGGGAACATCAGACATAAATTCCAGACCGGAGAAAATCATCCTTGCTACCCAGAAAAAGATAATATCCCGTCCGGTTACTAAAACAGAAGTCGGATAAAAATATTTCAAGGTTTCGGTCTCTTCGGGCCAACCCATGGTGGAAAACGGCCACAAAGCAGAACTAAACCAAGTATCTAAGACATCGGGGTCCTGAACCAGCTTAGCTGAGCCACATTTAGAGCAAACTTGCGGTTCTTCCTTTGCGCAGATTACTTTATCACAATCCTGGCAATACCAGACAGGAATACGGTGTCCCCACCACAACTGCCGACTGATACACCAATCGCGAATATTTTCCATCCAACCCAAATAAATCTTAGTAAAGCGTTCCGGCACAAAACGAATTCTCCCGTCCTTTACTGCTTGAATAGCCGGTTCCGCTAAAGGTTTCATCTTTACAAACCACTGTTTAGACACCATCGGTTCTATGACCGTATCACAACGATAACATTGTCCTACCGCATTTTCGTGCTCTTCCACCTTCACCAAAAATCCTAATTGCTCTAAATCAGCAACAATCTGCCGACGAGCTTCATAGCGATCTAAGCCCGCATATTTTCCGGCATGCTCGTTCATCACTGCTTGACGGTCTAAAACAGTGATTTGCTCTAAGTTATGCCTTAAACCCATGGCAAAATCATTGGGGTCATGTGCCGGAGTAACCTTAACCGCTCCGGTACCGAATTCCTTATCCACATAATCATCAGCAATAATCGGAATAACCCTGTCGGTAAGCGGCAAGCGTAATTTTTTCCCGATCAGCTTACGATAGCGTTCATCCTCCGGATGAACGGCTACCGCCGTATCTCCCAACATTGTTTCCGGACGCGTGGTGACCACAATAAGCTCTTCATCACTATCCATTACCGGATACCTGATATGCCAGATCTTACCTGCGTGTGGTTCATGCTCCACCTCAATATCAGAAATGGTGGTCTGACATTTGGGACACCAATTGATAATATAATTTCCCTGATAAATTAACCCTTTTTCGTAGAGGCGAACAAAAACTTCCTTGACCGCCTCCGAACAGCCTTCATCTAAAGTAAACCTTTCCCGGGACCAATCACAAGAAGCCCCTAATTTCCTCAACTGTGTGGTAATATGACCACCATATTGTTTCTTCCAGGCCCAAACCCGTTCTAAAAATTTCTCGCGCCCTAAATCTTCCTTGGAAAGACCTTCTTTTGCTAGATGTTCCTCGACACGCGCCTGTGTGGCAATACCGGCATGGTCTGTCCCCGGTAACCACAGTGTATCCTCACCCTGCATACGATGCCACCTAGTCAAAATATCCTGTAAAGTATTATCCAAAGCATGTCCTAAATGTAGTGAGCCCGTAACATTGGGAGGAGGCATCACAATGGAAAAACGACTTGCTTCCCGATCAACCTTAGCTTCGAAATAACCTGCTTTCTCCCAGATCTGATACCATTTTTTCTCTACCTTCTGAGGCTCATAGACGGTTGAGATATTTTGTTCATCCTTCATCACATTTCCTCCTTGCCACATTACTGCTTAATTAAAAAAACCAGTTAAATAATAAAATCCTCCCTATCCACAAAAGGACGGAAGGAACTTATTCCGCGGTACCACCTTAATTCCCCTCAACACAAGGACACACTCATCCTAGCGTGGGAACACTCTTTATCTGCGATAACGGGCAGACCCGGCGACATCTACTAATTTTTCAACACCGCGCCTCCAGGACGACTGAGTACTATAACTAGCCCTGATAAACCTTGCAGCCCAGGGGTTTATCTCTCTAAAAGGGATTTATAGACTGCTCCTTCCTTTCTCCGGCTTCCTCTTTATGCCTTTTATCTTACCCATTTGTGCGAGCCTTGTCAAGAAATGAGCACCAAGATAACCACCAATTAAACCCCAAAGTGTCCAAACCAGAATTTGTCTGCCGATTAACCCCCAAGTGTATAATTCTGGAACCAGTTCCAAATTCACAATAATCCCCAAAATGCCTAACAACAAACCTACCCATAAACCATGCAACCAACCCTTATACTTAGCCTTTATCCCGGCAACGGCTCCGCCAAGAAGTACACCGACAATGCCCAAGAGATAAACAAACATCCCCAAATGAAAAACTCCGGCATCACTAAAAATAACCCAGAGTAAGGCGATGATCCCACTCAAAAACCAAAAGCCCAGTGCTACCGTTAAACCTAACCAAATCGTTTTCAACTCCAATTTATCCTTACCACTCATTTTTCTCACCTTTACTTTTATCCTCAAACTATACCTTTATGTATTTTATGCCAGAGCTAAGATTTCATGCTCAATCAACAAAACAACAAACAAGAGATAAGCACTGGGTACTGCAGAATTTTTTTGTCATAGTTTTAATACTTCAGACTATATAGACTATATAAAGAATAAAACCACCCCAACTATAACTAAAACCGGAGGTGACCTCCTTTGCGTAAATCGGCCTCATGCTGTTCAATGATTATTTTTCTATGTCTGACTCTTCTCTTACAAGGGTGCAGTCCTTTTACCCGTTCAGAGAATGACCAAGAGGATAAAGTTTCACCTGCAATCTTAACCATTGCCTATCAGGAAGATTCCCTTTTACACCTACCCCTTTATGCAGCTATAAAACAAGACTTTTTCACCCAGAAAAACATCACTGTTGAGCTGCAAAAAATAAACAACAGCCAAGAAGCTGTTGAAGGACTCCTCTCCGGTCAATATGACCTGGTACTCAGTGGACCGGAAATTAGCTTTTATAGTTATCAACGTGGTGAACCGGAAAAATTAGTTTTTATCGCGCAAAGTGCCTGCAAAAACGGTCACTTTTTACTCTCCAGAAAAAGTGAAAACCCTTTCACCTGGAACGAAGTAAAAGGGAAAGTTGTTATTGGTACACACAGTGGTGAAGCTTCGCAAATAGCCTTGGAAAATATCCTGAGGAAAGAACAACTGCGTCCTTTTCTCGATGTGCATATGGTTAATAATCTACCTCCTACACTACGGGCAGGTATCTTCCGTAGCGGAACAGGACAGTTTATACTTAGTGATGAACCAACTGCCACAATTCTTGAAAATGAGAACTTAGGACAGGTCGTAACTTCTCTGGATGAGCATCTCCAGATAAACATCCCCACAGTATTTATGGCCACAAAAAGCAATTTTAAAGAAAAAAGCGAACTTTATCAAAACTTTGTTACAGCTCTGCAACTAGGTTTGACCTGGATTGAAGAAAAATCGCCGGAGGAAATAGCCACAGTAGCCCAAAGCTTTTTCCCCGAACAAAAAGAAAAAATACTGCTGAGGGGAATTTGCCGCTACAAAAATATGGGATGCTGGTCGGAAAACCCATTACTCACGGAAAAAGAGTTACAACAATTTCAACAAATACTACTGGATGCACAAGAGCTCAATTCGCCTTTGCCACTCTATGAATTGATTAAAAATCCTTAATCTTCAAGTTTATAAAATTACTCTTCCTTTTCCGTTTGTCCGTTAATAAGAGCAGAGAGAACGGAAACTCTGACAATTATGCCTAAGAGCTTATTATTGTCATCAACAACCGCTAAAGGATATTTTGTTGTCGAAGCCAACGGTAATAATTCTTCAATAGAAGTTTCAGGTCCGGTGGTATAATAATCCTTGATTAAGATATCCTGTAATTCCCGGCGCTCTTGCAAGGCTTTAAGGGCATCATCAATGGTGACCAAGCCCTGTAATCTTCTTTCATTATCAACTACAAAAACACTGGATATACCGGCGTCTCGCATCTCTCTTATAGCCACTTTCGGACCGTCCTTAATCGACACCAGGGCTCCCGGTTTAAACATAATATTTTTCGCCTGTAAAACCTTCGTTTTATCCACGTCTTGAACGAATTCAGCAATATAATCATTAGCCGGATTGGCGAGAATTTCCTCCGGAGTTCCGATTTGCTCTATTACTCCATCCTTCATAACCGCAACCCGGTCTCCTAGTTTAAAAGCCTCATTAACATCATGAGTAATAAAAACAATCGTTTTTTTCAGCCGAGCATGGATATCTAAAAGCTCTAACTGCATCTCTCTTCTAATCAAAGGGTCCAAAGCACTAAAAGGTTCATCCATCAGTAAGATATCCGGGTCGTTGGCCAGAGCCCTGGCTAAGCCCACACGTTGGCACATTCCGCCGCTTAATTGACTGGGGAAGTGTTCTTCCCACCCTTCTAAACCTACTGCTGCTAAAGTTTTTTTGGCAATTTCGGTCCGCTCTTCTTTGGGAACACCGCGGATTTCCAAGCCATATTCTACATTTTTCAATACTGTACGATGGGTAAAAAGGCCAAAATGCTGAAAAACCATCCCTACTTTCGTTTGTCTAAATTCCTTCAACTCTTTTTTCGTATACTTCACAATATTAGACCCATCTACAAAAATAGAGCCTGCTGAAGGAACATTAAGTAAATTCAAACAGCGCAACAAAGTGGATTTGCCGCTCCCGGATAACCCCATAATAACAAAGATTTCTCCCTCTTGAACCTCAAAAGAAACATTATTCAGTCCGACTGTAATCCCCGTTTCTTTTAAGATTTGCTCTTTGGACTCACCTTTTTGTAATCTCTTTAATACAGTTTTATAATTACCGTTAAAAACCTTGGTCAAATTCTCCACTTTTATTTTTGCTGTCATTTTTCTACACCCGTTTCAATTAAATTTAATTTATTTAATATATTTATTCCGAGATTCTATATTTATCGGCAATGCCTTGGGAAATCCTATCTATAATTATCGCCAGAATGACAATACTTAAACCGGCATCAAAGGCTCGGGCAATTTCAATCCGACTTATCCCTGATAAAACTTCATAACCTAAACCTTGCACTCCAATCATGGAAGAAATAACCACCATGGAAAGAGCCATCATCGTAGTCTGATTAATTCCGGTCATAATTGTAGGTAAAGCCTGCGGAAGTTGTACTTTAAGCAAAGTTTGCCAGGTTGAAGAACCAAAGGAGTAGGCTGCTTCTACCATTTCTTTAGAAACATTCTGAATCCCTAAATTGGTTAACCTGATTACCGGAGGCAGTGAATAAATAACTGTCGCAAAAACAGCAGGCACCATCCCTAAACCAAAAAACATCATTGCCGGAATTAAATAAACAAAACTGGGCATAGTCTGCATGCCATCAAGGATCGGTTTGATCACAACCTCCACTTTAGCTTGATAAGACATCAAAATTCCTACAGGAATGCCCACAAGTAAAGAGATAATCACCGACGTCAGAACAATAGCTAATGTGGTCATAGTTAATTCCCATAGTCCAAATACACCAATTAATGATAGGAAAAAAGCATATAAAATTCCGGCTGATAACTTCTTATAACGCCAGCCAAGTAAAAAAACCACTAACACTAAAACCCACCAAGGCAGCCATTGCAAAAAAGCCTCAGTATTCAGTAAAAACCAGCGAATTACTCTATTGAGGGCATCAAAAAAGCCCATAAAATTTGCTAATAACCACTCAACAAATTTTTCTACATAAACACCAAGTTTAAAACTGATCAATTCCGGAAATGCTTGCATAATATTTAGATGGTTGCTGCAATTATGCAGCAACCAATTCACCTCTCTCTAATCCAGATTTTTATTGAATTACAGCTCGAACTGCCGCAGCAACATCTTCAGGAACCCAAGCAGTCCACAAATCTTTATACTCTCGTAAGAACCATTTTGCTGCATCTATAGGCTCAACTTTATTTTCTTGCATATAAGCTAAAGCTTCATTGGTTAAAGCGGCACTGGTTTGATAATTTTTCAGAAACTCTACTATTTCCGGAGCCTTTTCCGGCATTTCTTTATTCACACATACTGTTACCGGAAGAGAAGGGAAGGCACATACATAGCCACCACTTTCCCATTTTTCATCATCATATTCAGGCTCTTCAATATAGGTCAGATCATATTTACCCATAATCCATTCCGGCTCCCAATAGTACCCCAACCAAGGTTGACCCTTTTCTACTGCATCCACAATTGATGTAGCCAAAGCTGTACTGGAACCTGGTCTAAATAAATTATAGGTCTCATCCAAACCATAATTCTTTACCTTTTCACTAATAATTTTATCTACTACCCAATCAGGTATTGCACCATAAATTCTTCCTTTACTACTATCCTCAGGATCTTTGAAAATTTCCCAATATTTTGGAAGGTCCTCAATCGATTTTAAATCGGGAGCCAAAGGCTTAATCCCTCTTTCAGGGTCCCCTTTGATCACATAAGTCGGTACATAGAAGCCTTGACGATTATCATCAAAGTTTACAGAAACCTCTAACACTTCCTTGTTTTCTATCGCTTCAGGGTAAAACTCCAGATTGTCGGTCCAAACCTCCATATAAATATCAATATCTCCCCGTTTTAATCCTTCAAAGGTAACTACAGTAGTACCGGGGATTATCTTTGTTTTATAGCCATAACCGTTTTCAATAATCAATCTGGCTACTTCATTATGAAACTTGACGCTATCCCAGCCGGGATCAGCAAATACTAATACCCCTTTATCTTTTTGCACATCCCCGGAAGTAGTTGCTGTCGGCGAAGAAGGGGACGAGAAAAAAAAGATTAATACCCCCACTACTATAATGCCAAGCACTAGTGCTAAACCCACTTTTTTATTAGGTCCGGATTGCATAAACAAAACACCCCCAAAAATTTACTCCGTTCTTCTTAAATTTAACACAAATTATCTTATACCAGTTACAACTTCATGTCAACCCCCGAATTGTAGGTTAGCATTAATAAAAGCGGCTATACCGCCGCTTTTTAAGGTTCCATATTTTTTTCTATAATGATTCTACAGGTTTAATTAACTCTTCTACCCAGCTAGCTATTTTATCCCTTCCTTCTCCTGTTTGTGCGGAAAAGATCATAATTGATTCTGCTGAACACAAAGCCAATTTTTCTTTAATTATTTTTTTTTGTTTATCCCATTTACTGCGAGGAATCTTGTCCGCTTTTGTGGCGATTACCAGGTAAGGCAGCCCGCTTTGTGCGAGCCATTCGTGCATCAATACATCATCCGCAGTAGGTTCATGCCTAATATCAACAAGTTGCATGATTCCTGCTAAATGCGGACGGGTATGTAAATACTCGTCAATAAAGCGCCCCCACACTGATTTTTTCTCTTTAGAAACCTTCGCAAATCCATAACCGGGCAAGTCCACAAAACACCAAGCTTCATTAATCAGATAAAAATTGATCGTCTGTGTCTTACCGGGAACACTGCTGGTACGCGCTAAACCCTTACGGTTAATAAATTTGTTGATAAAAGAAGATTTACCTACATTAGATCTACCCACTAAAGCTATTTCCGGTTTTGAAGATTTCGGATATTGTTTTGCATTTACCGCACTCACCAGATATTCGGCTGTTATAATTTTCATGGGGTCTCCTCCAAAGCTATCTTAAGAACTTCTTCCATATTCTCCACAAAAACAAACTGCAACTCTCTTTTAACCTTCGCCGGAATATCCTCAAGATCTTTCTTGTTATCTGCCGGTAAAATAATTACTTTACTTCCGGCACGATGTGCCGCCAGAACCTTTTCTTTAATCCCACCGACAGGAAGCACACGACCACGTAAGGTAATTTCCCCGGTCATGGCAATATTACTCTTTACTTTTCTATTGCTCAGTGCCGAAGCCAAAGCGGTAGCCATGGTAATTCCGGCAGAGGGTCCGTCCTTAGGAATTGCTCCCTCCGGAACATGAATATGCACATCATATTTTTCCACGAAATTCTCATCAATCCCTAATTCACTTGCTCTTGAACGAATATAGGTAAAACCGGCTTGAGCAGATTCTTTCATTACATCTCCCAGTTTACCGGTCAAAGTTAATTTCCCTTTGCCCCCCGGTAATAGTGTTACCTCTACACTGAGCACATCACCGCCTACTTCCGTCCAAGCCAACCCGGTTGCAACCCCAACTAAATTTTCTTTTTCTGAAACCCCATAATGATAACGAGCTGCCCCCAAATATTTTTCCAGATTGCGATTAGTTATGCTTACTTTGTTTTGTGAACCTTCCGCAATAATCTTTGCTACCTTACGACAAATACTACCGATTTCCCGTTCTAAATTACGGACTCCCGCCTCTCTGGTATAATGCCGGATAATATGCAAAATCGCCTTTCTACTAATACTAATTTGCTCCTTCTGTAAGCCGTTTTCTTTGATTTGTCTTGGTAATAAATATTTTTCGGCAATATTAAACTTTTCCTCTTCCGTATACCCGGACAGAGTAATCACTTCCATTCGATCCAGCAAAGGACGCGGTATATTATAATAGACATTGGCTGTAGTAATAAACAGTACTTGAGACAAGTCTACCGGTGACTCAATATAATGATCACTAAAAGTACTGTTTTGTTCAGGATCAAGCACTTCTAAAAGTGCCGCCGAGGGATCACCACGAAAATCCGTACTCATTTTATCGACTTCATCCAGCAAAAAAACAGGATTCTTGGTACCGGCAGTTTTTAAGCCTTGAATAATCCGTCCGGGCATAGCTCCCACATAAGTACGCCTATGCCCGCGAATTTCCGCTTCGTCTCTCACCCCACCCAAAGACATGCGCACAAATTTACGACCCAAAGCATGAGCTACAGACTTTGCTAAAGAGGTTTTACCTACTCCGGGAGGTCCAACAAAACAAATAATTGGGCCTTTAATTTTTTTCGTCAATTTACGTACAGCAAGATATTCAAGAATCCGCTCTTTAGGCTTCTTTAAACCATAATGCTCTTCATTGAGAATTTTTTCTGCTTCTTTAAGATCAATCCGATCCTCTGTCACCTTGTGCCAGGGGATAGATAAAAACCAATCCAAATAATTTCTGATAACAGCAGATTCTGCAGACATAGCCGGCATCTTCTCTAAGCGTTCTACCTCTTTAAAAACTTTTTCTTCAGCTTCGGGAGGGAGTTGCGCTTTTTTAATCTTTTCGCGATACTCTTCTCCTTCAGTCCCGTGTTCATCCCGTTCACCCAGTTCTTTCTGGATGGCTTTCATTTGTTCGCGTAAATAGTACTCCTTTTGAGTCTTTTCCATTTGTTTGCGGACTCTGAGGTTAATTTTGTTCTCTAACTGTAAAATTTCTATTTCACTGGCAAGAATACCGCACAGCTTCTCTAAACGCTCTTTAAGCTCAATTGCTTCAAGGAGAGTTTGTTTTTCCTGTATCTTTAAGGAAAGATGTGAAGCAATCAGATCGGCTAAACGATTAGGTTCCTCTGTGGTCACGATGGCTAAGACTGTTTCCGGAGCTATCCTTTTACTATATTTTACATACTCCTCAAACTGGGAAATCAAATTACGAACAAGAGCTTCAATTTCTAAAGTTTTTTCTTCCTTTTCCTCATATTCTTTGATTTTTACCAAATAAAACGGGTCCTCATTAAGATATTTAATAATTTCTCCTCTCCGTAAACCCTCTACTAAAACGCGAATATTACCTCCGGGAAGTCTAAGCAACTGCTTAACTTCAGCAATACACCCCATACGGTAAATATCCTCTTGCCCGGGGTTATCTGTTTTCGCTTCAATTTGTGTAGCCAAAAAAATTTCTCTTTCTTGAATCATCGCTTCTTCTACAGCTTTGACTGATTTATCTCTTCCTACATCCAAATGTATAACCATATAAGGATAGACCAAAACACCCCGTAAAGGTAAAAGTGGCAACTCGCGTGTATTTTGTGTTATAGTTTTTGGTAATTCTTTTACCATTTCTTTTTCCATAAAATTTCTCCTCCTCTATCAACAAAAAATACATGCTTAAAAAAAGCTTACCATATTATTGAAAAAAGAGTAAGTCAAAAACAGGTAATATTAACCTTTTGCAGCAAATTATCAGCTGTGCTTGGCAAAACTACCTGCGGTGATGAAGATTTTTGCGCGGTAGTAGACTGAGGATTAATTAAGGCTTGAGCCAAAACTTCTTCTAATTTCTCCACAGGAATAATCTCGATATCTCGCATTTCCGCAAAGAGAGACTGCCAATTCTCTTTAGGAATAAAGACTCGCTCTACTCCGGCCTGACGGGCGGCATTAATTTTGGCAATAACTCCTCCCACCGGTTTTACATAACCGCGGACGGAAAGCTCACCGGTCATTGCCACCTTATTATGTACAGGAATATTTTTCAAAGCTGAATAAATAGCCGTAGCAATGGCTATCCCCGCTGAAGGCCCATCTGTAGGGATACCCCCGGGAAAATTAACATGAATATCATAATCGCGACAATCTAAATGCTGATTATGTCTCAAAACCGTCAAAACATTCTCCACTGAGCCTTTGGCCATGCTTTTGCGTCGCATAGTATGTCCACCTAAACCATGCATTTCTTCTTCTTCCACAATCCCTGTAATGATAATCTGACCATTGCCTTTCATTACCGGAATAACTGATACTTCTATTTCTAACAGCATCCCCATATTAGCACCATAGACAGCCAAACCATTAACTACGCCCACTTGTGGTTCCGACGGAACCCTTTTCTCGGGGCGTGGAGCATACTGTCCGCTTTGCACAACCCATTCAATATCCGACGGCATTATTTCAAAGCTATTGTTATTTAAAACAATTCCGGCGGCTATTTGCATGATATTCACAGCTTCACGTCCATTGGTTGCATATTTCTGTAAGACTTCCAAGGCTTGCTCACTTACGGGAATATTCAACTTACGCGCTGCGTTCCGACCTATGATCTTAATTTCATTTGGTGTTAAGCCCCGGAAATATATCTCCACACAACGAGAACGAATGGCCATAGGGATCTCTTGTGGAAGACGCGTAGTTGCTCCGATTAAACGAAAATCTGCAGGTAAGCCATTTTGAAAAATATCATGAATATAGCTGGGAATATTGGTATCCTCTGGAGAATAGTAAACACTTTCCAACATTACTTTACGATCTTCCAATACTTTTAATAATTTATTGATCTGCATAGAATGCAACTCGCCAATTTCATCAATAAAGAGAATCCCTCCATGCGCCTTGGTTACTGCCCCCGGTTTAGGTTGGGGAATACCGGCGATACCCATGGCGCCGGCACCTTGATAGATCGGGTCATGAACAGAACCGATTAGCGGATCGGCAATTCCTCTTTCATCAAAACGCGATGTTGCACCATCTATTTCTAAAAATTTAGCATCACTTTTAAAGGGAGAAAGGGGATTCTTCTTCGCTTCTTCTAAAACCAACCTGGCAGCAGCCGTTTTGCCCACACCGGGCGGTCCGTAAATGATAATATGTTGAGGGTTAGGACCACACAGCGCAGCACGAAGAGACTTAATTCCTTCTTCTTGACCAATTATTTCTTTAAAACTTTGCGGTCTTGTCCTTTCGGATAAAGGCTCACTAAGCCTAATTTGCCGCATTCTTTCCAACTTATCCATTTCCTTCCGGGATTCTCGCCCTACTGCAGATTTCGTGCCTTGCTGCCCCTTCAGCAAATTAAAGAAATAAAGTCCTACAACTATAATAAAAAAGATTTGAATAAAGCCTAAAAAACTACTGAAACCAAAAGAATCCATTAAATACTATCACCACCACACTTCCTTCTGATAATAGTATGATGACCTTTTCAGTCCCTTTTTATCCTTACTCCAATCTTCAACTTATACAAATTGAGGAAATTTAAAAGTAAATTTTCGGGGAAAAATATAATTGAGCTCCAAAAATCAACAGAGGGGGTTGACAAACTTTGGTCAGAAATCGAAGTGTGATGTCTGATGCATTAAAAATGGAATGTGCAAGAGAACTAGGCTTTTTTGAGCAAGTGCAGCAAGACGGCGATTTCGGTAATGTTTCCTCTCGTAACTGTGGTTCCATGGTAAGAAAAGCAATTGAAATTGCCGAGAGAAACATTAGTAGATAGTTACTCCCTCCATTTAAGCTCAAAAGCTAGGCTATCTATTAGCCTAGCTTTTATATATTGCTGATCTTCAAGTTTTTCAGCAGTCCGTATTTCTATATATTGACATTTCTACTTTAGATGTTTATGCGCTTTCTTCTTTCTTTTTTTTAGTCTCATTTGTTGCAACCAAAATTAGTTCTTCATTATTCAGTACAGCTTCCTTTGTCACAACACATTTATTAATCTCCGGTCGAGACGGTATTTCATACATTACATTTTTCATAATCCCTTCAACAATGGATCTTAAACCACGTGCTCCGGTGTTTCTCCTAATAGCCTCTTGGGCAATAGCCCTAAGTGCATCCGGTTTAAACTCCAATGTAACATTATCCAATTCGAGAAACTTTTGAAATTGCTTAACTAAAGCATTTTTAGGTTCAGTAAGAATGGTCACCAGAGCCTCTTCATTCAGCGCATCTAAGGTGACAATTACCGGTAAACGACCTACGAATTCCGGAATTAGACCATATTTAAGCAAGTCCTCGGGCATGATCTGTTCCAAATACTCTCCCACTTTGAGATCGTTTTTCCTCACCACATCTGCCCCAAAGCCCATAACTTTTTTACCGATCCGATTTTGAATAATCTTTTCAATACCTTGGAAAGCACCGCCACAAATAAACAAGATGTTGGTAGTATCCAATTGTATGAATTCCTGGTGAGGATGTTTTCTCCCACCTTGAGGCGGAACACTGGCGGTCGTTCCCTCCAAGATTTTCAATAAGGCTTGTTGCACTCCCTCTCCTGATACATCTCTCGTAATCGATGGATTATCAGATTTGCGCGCAATTTTATCGATTTCGTCGATATAAATAATCCCTTTTTCCGCTTTTTCCACATCGTAATCTGCCGCCTGAATAAGTTTAAGCAAAATATTTTCCACATCTTCTCCTACATATCCGGCTTCGGTCAAAGAAGTAGCATCGGCGATAGCAAAAGGAACATTAAGGATACGCGCCAAAGTCTGCGCTAACAGAGTTTTCCCACTTCCCGTAGGTCCAAGCATAATAATATTACTCTTTTGCAGCTCTACATCATCAATCTTGGCTCCTAATTTTACCCGTTTATAATGATTGTAGACAGCTACAGCTAAAGTCTTTTTGGCGCTTTCCTGACCAACCACATATTGATCCAAAAAGGCTTTGATTTCCTTCGGTTTGGGAAGTTCTCCAATTTCTAAATCGGTTTCTTCCGATAACTCTTCTTCGATTATTTCATTACATAATTCAATACACTCATCACAAATATAAACACCGGGACCGGCTACCAGTTTCTTAACCTGATCCTGTATCTTACCGCAAAACGAACATTTAATTTGTCCTTTTTCATCACCAAATTTATACATATTTTCACCTCTTACCTACTTTGTTTTCGGATTCTGAGGTATCCTCAAAAGAAGGTCATCAATTATTCCATATTCCTTAGCATCTTCCGCATCCATAAAACGATCTCTTTCGGTATCTTCTCTAATTCGTTCGAGAGGCTGACCGGTATTCGCCGCTAATATTTTATTCAATTTCTCCTTAATGTGTATAATTCTTTTAGCATGAATCTCAATATCCGTAGCCTGCCCTGTTGCGCCGCCGGAAGGTTGATGAATCATGATTTCCGCATTAGGAAGAGCAAAGCGCTTCCCTTTCGTCCCCGCAGCCAAAAGAAAGGCACCCATAGATGCGGCTAATCCCACGCAAATAGTGGAAACATCGGAACGAATATACTGCATGGTATCATAAATAGCCATGCCTGCTGTGATGGAACCACCGGGACTGTTAATATATAAAGATATATCTTTATCCGGATCTTCCGCATATAAAAAGAGCATCTGAGCAATAACCAAGTTAGCTACATGATCATCTATTGCCGTACCTAAAAAAATTATCCGGTCTTTTAATAACCTAGAATAAATATCATAAGCTCTTTCACCACGGTTGGTCTGCTCAACTACCATAGGAATAAGTGTGCTCATCCTTGGTATTTCCAATCCACTCTGTATATCAAACTTCCTATCCATAAGTAGTTACCCTCCTATTAAGCAAAACCATTTAATTTACTTTGGCCTGCTCAATAATAAAATCTACAGTTTTATCTAACATTATACCAAATTCGATAGAGGCAATCTGTCCCTCTTTTTCCAAGACTTCACGTAATTTTTCAGGTTCCTGTTGATATTTATCCGCAGTTTTCTTAATTTCCTCATCAACATCAGCAGTTGTCGCCTTAATGTTTTCGACTTTAGCAATTTGTTCTAAAACTAAATCTGCTTTAACTAACGCTTCAGCCTGAGGACGATATTGTTTCATTAAATCCTCAATATTACTATTCGTTAACTCTAAATATTTTTCTAAAGTAATGCCCTGCATACTCAAGCGATAAGCAAAATCATTAATCATTTGTACAGTGCGATTTTTTATCATTGATTCGGGAATTTCCAACTCGGCGTTTTCCACAACTTTTTTAACTACATTCTCCCTTAAATCAAGCTCGGCTTTCTTTTCTGCTTTTTCTTTTAACTTATTCGCTGTATCTTGCCTCAATTCCTGCATAGTAGCAAATTCCGAAACGTCCTTCGCAAATTCATCATCTAAAGGAACTAATTCTTTACGTTTAATTTCTTTAACCGTAACCGTAAAAACGGCCTCTTTCCCTGCCAAATCCTCAGCGTGATAATCTGAGGGGAATTTTACTGTAACATCCTTTACTTCGCCAACTTTAACACCAATTAACTGTTCTTCAAAACCGGGAATAAAGGTATGTGACCCTAATTCCAAAGGATAATTTTCCCCTATACCGCCTTCAAAAGTTTCTCCGTCTATTTTACCTACAAAATCTATAGTTAATACATCGTGCTCAACGGCCGGTTCATCTTCAATCACAATAAGTTTTGCATATCTTTGTTGCATTTTTTCTATTTCGGCATCAATTTCTTCCTCTGTAACTTCTGTGGAAAGTTTTTCCACTTCCAATCCTTTATATTGACCAAGCTTCACTTCCGGTTTGGTATCAAATACAGCCTTAAAAATTAACGGCTTATCTTTCTCCATCTGTACCATATCATATTCAGGATCACTTACTGCAGTATATTGATCTTTAACTTCTTCTAATGCTTGTTGAAAAGCCTTAGGCACAGCATCTTGGAGAGCTTCTTCCATGAGAATTTCTCGCCCGTACATCCTTTCTAAAATAGCTCGCGGTGCTTTTCCTTTTCTAAAGCCGGGTATATTTACTTTCTTTACCACAACTTTATATGCTTTTTGCAAAGATTCTTCAAATACTTCTTCAGGCACCTCAATAGTTAATTCTACCCTGTTTTTACTTACTTCATTAGCAGTAATTTTCATGAAAACTCTCCTCCTATACCATATTAAACATTTCGAAAAAGGTTAATCTTACTTCAACCACTTACTACATTATAACCAGTTCTAAAGCAAAGAAAACTATTGAAAAATTCTCCAAACAAACTTTCATAAATATCATCTTACATTATTTCTCTATAAATATCCAGAGAAAATTTTCCTACTAAAAAAGGAGCGTATTAAGCTCCTGTTGTTAACTGGAGCGGAAGACGAGATTCGAACTCGCGACCCTCGCCTTGGCAAGGCGATGCTCTACCGCTGAGCCACTTCCGCTTATGTCTAAATGGAGTTTTACTGGTGCGGGAGAAGGGACTTGAACCCCCACGGTTACCCACTGGAACCTAAATCCAGCGCGTCTGCCAATTCCGCCACTCCCGCGGAAAACTTATCACCGCTAAATACAAAATGGTGGGCCATCAGGGATTCGAACCCTGGACACCCTGATTAAGAGTCAGGTGCTCTGCCATCTGAGCTAATGGCCCATAATCTATTAACAATAAAAATTAACGGCAAAATTAACAGCAACAAAACTTTAAGAAAATTGGTGAGCCATCCGCGATTCGAACGCGGGACGCCCTGATTAAAAGTCAGGTGCTCTACCGACTGAGCTAATGGCCCATGTAAACATAAATGGCTAGGGCGGTAGGATTCGAACCTACGCATGACGGAGTCAGAGTCCGTTGCCTTACCGCTTGGCGACGCCCCAACATTATTTAAATAAATAATAAATAAAAATTTTGGGGTGACTGATGGGACTTGAACCCACGAATGCCGGAGCCACAATCCGGTGCGTTAACCACTTCGCCACAGTCACCATCTGATTACTAAAAACTATATGGCGTGCCCACAGGGATTCGAACCCCGGACACACGGCTTAGAAGGCCGTTGCTCTATCCAGCTGAGCTATGGGCACAAGCCAAAACAAGATTATCGCAGCAAATGTTATCTTAACAAAAAAATTAATCCCTGTCAATATTCATAAAGCTAGATTCAAAACAATTCTTCTTATATTCCATTATTATGCCAGCATATGTTTCTTTGCCTCTCGGCCAGGTCAAACTCCCCGGGTTTAAGAACCAAATCCCGTTATTTTCTAGAATCATAGGGCTATGAGTATGCCCGAACAGACAATACTCTGCACCTAGTTCCTCTGCCCTAAACTGTAAAGAAGTAAGTCCATATTTTACCTCATATAAATGTCCATGAGTCAAAAAAAATCTCTTGTTTTCTACAGTCAACAAAAGCTCATTTTCTCTTACCGCACGGTCACAATTCCCTTTAACCGTAATCACGGGAATACCCATTATTTGTTCTAAATAAACAGCATCCTGCCAATGGTCTCCGGTATGAAAAAGCATTTGCACATCCTTAAAAACTTTACTGATGATCGCAAAAGCTTTCTTCGAACCATGCGTATCCCCAACGATACCAATCTTCATCTTTGACACTCCTGTAACTCCGTTTCCTACACTAACACTTTTCTTTAAACATTTACTTCATCTGCATACATAATTTTTGCAATTCCGAAACCATAGCCTTTAGTGCTTTAGCTCTGTGGCTAACCGTATTTTTTTCCGCTAAAGTTAATTCTGCCATGGTTTTTCCTAATTCAGGCAAATAAAAGAGTGGATCATAGCCAAAACCGCCTGTTCCACGTAAACTTTCTAAGATTATCCCTTCACAGTGCCCTTCTGTAGTAAAAACCTGACCTTGTGGTGTGACAAAAGCAATTACACTCACAAAGCTAGCGGTCCTCTGCGCAGTGGGGATTCCCTGCATTAGCTGTAATAATTTGAGATTGTTGCGCTGATCATCACAAGGTTCACCGGCAAAACGAGCAGAATATACACCGGGTTGACCCTGCAAAGCATCAACCTCTAATCCCGAATCATCTGCCAAAGTTGGAAGCCCAAAAAATTCAGCCGCCGCCTTAGCTTTCTGTAGAGCATTTTCTAAAAATGTAGTACCTGTCTCTTCTATGACAAACTCATCCGGAAAATCTGCCAAAGTCAGAATCTGCACAGGTAAATCTGCCAAAAGATTTCTTAATTCAGCAGCTTTTCCTTGATTATGTGTAGCCATAAGTAACTTAGAAATCATAACCCTCACCCAAAACTACTTTCTGTTCAGCAATTAACTGTTTTATGCCTTTCTCTGCCAAAGCTAAAAAGTTATCTAATTCTTCCCGTGTAAACGGATAGCCTTCGGCGGTACCCTGAATTTCTACAAAGTTTCCTGCCCCGGTCATTACTACATTCATATCGACAACCGCCTGTGAATCTTCTGCATAGGCTAAATCCAAACATAAAGTATCCTCAATTTTACCGACACTTACAGCAGCTAACCAGTCACGTACCGGTAATTTCTCCAAAACACCGTCATCGACTAATTTCCTAAGTGCCAACAACAGTGCCACAAAAGCACCGGTAATAGAAGCCGTCCTCGTTCCACCGTCAGCTTGTATAACTTCACAATCTAAGATAATCGTCCGCTCCCCCAGGCTTTCCAGATCAACAACCGCACGTAAAGAACGCCCGATCAAGCGTTGAATCTCATTAGTACGACCGCTGATCTTCCCTCGCGTGGATTCTCGCTGTGTTCTCACCTGTGTAGCACGAGGTAGCATCGCATATTCGGCCGTGACCCAACCTTTATTTTGTCCTTTTAAAAAAGGAGGCACCTTCTCATCAATTGTGGCATTACAAATAACCTTTGTGTTGCCCATTTCTATTAAAACAGAGCCTTCCGGATATTTTATATAATGAGGGGTAATTTTAACCTCTCTTAATTCATCAGCTTTTCTACCAAATTCCCGTTCCATAAACTTTACACCACCCTTCATCGTTTTCGTGCCAGTATGTGGCAGGGGGACCATATGTGGCAGGGGGACGTTTCATCTGCCACGTTTTCACTATAAGAAATCAACTTTGGTTTAAAAACGTGGCAGATGAAACGTCCCCCTGCCACATATGCCACCTCCCCTACCGCACGTCCTTGCCACACCTTCTCCTGTTCTCTTATATAATATCACAACAACATACCATTATTCAGCCCCAACCCTATTACTATAGCAGAACTTCTTCTACCGTACCTAAATCCCGACCAAGAAAGACGCTGCCTTTTGCCCTAAATTCTTTAGGATTATTACTACTGACAAATTTATAAACCGGTTTAGCTGTATCGACTAACAAATCTAATTCCTGCAAGCGCTCATACGCACACCTGACCGTTTCCTGAGCAGGGTCAATTATTTGCGTCTTGGCACCTAAAACCTTAGCAATAACCGGCTGTAGAAAAGGATAATGGGTACAACCAAGAATCAGAGTGTCTATCTCCTTTTCCATAAAGGGGTGCAAACAACCGGAAACAATATCCACCGTTTCTGCACTTCTGAGGGCGCCTCTTTCCACCAAAGGAACAAAAGCCGGACAGGCCTGAGCATATACCTGAACATCCGGATTTTTAGCCCGCAATTTTCGTTGATAAACCCTGCTCTCAATAGTGGCAGCAGTCCCTATAACCCCAACCCGCAAATTTTTCGTAGTCATTAAAGCTTTGTTCACTCCGGGTTCAATAACTCCAATAATAGGAAGAGAAAAACTATTTGTCAACTCTTCATAGGCTAAAGAGGTGCTAGTATTACAAGCAATAATGATCATTTTACATCCCCGGGTCACTAAATAATTAGTGATCTTTTGGGCAAAGCCTCTTAACTCTTGAGGATCGCGATCACCATAAGGGACATGGGCTGTATCACCAAAATAAATTATTGATTCTCCGGGCATTTGCTTTAATATTTCGCGGACGACTGTTAATCCGCCTACCCCCGAATCAAAAATACCTAACGGAGCATTTCTTTTTTCTGACATTTTTTCTCTCCCACTATATAAAATAAACTGATTTTGCTTAACTTACTTTCCTTTGCGACTTTGCGTAAATACGCCGCCCCTAGTTGATCTGGCATCAAAAATGGTCCAGAAGGATTCTTGATCCCATTCATCTATTACTTTTCGTAAATGCTTAAATCTTTTCCTTTGTAAAATAATTTGTAAGATATAACGTCTGCCTTCTCGCCCTTCACCTTCAATAACAGTTACACCATACCCTTCATCCCGCAGTATTTCTGTTAAGGCCAACGGTTCTTTTAAAGTGATCACCTGAACAGTAAAAGTACCAACAGCCAATTTTTCTTCCAACCATGAACCCACATAATTCCCGGTAGCAAAACCTAAAGCATAGGAAATCAAATTTAAGGGATTGCTTAAATCATTAAATATTTTCCCTAACGCCACAATGTAAATAATTACTTCAAAAAACCCGATTATGGCTGCATACAGCTTTTGACCTCGCACTACCATCAAGGTGCGCATGGTCATCAATGAAACATCTAAAATTCGTGCAAAGAAAATAAAAAAATATCCCCCTATGATAACCGCCATTTCTTGCATTATTCCCCCAGTACTACTTATTATATTTTTTCCCCATCACAAAATATGTATAAATACTCTTTTGTTATTAACCAAACTAAGTATATCATATTCCCTGTTATTCGGTGACAATTTTCTTAACAAACAATCCTTTAAGAAGAAAAAATAACAAAAAATAACTCCCGCTCAGAAGCGGGAGCTAAGCTGAAGTTTGCTTTATTGGCATTAATTAAAATAAGCGATAATCCCATTGGCAATTCCCTCAGCCAGTTTTTGACGGTACCAATCTTGACTCAATAAAATCTCTTCTTCTTTATCCGAAAGGTATGCTGTTTCCACTAAGATCGAAGGAACTCTGGTTTCTCTAAGTACAGCGAAATTTTCCTCAAGTATACCTATATTTCTTCTACCACCGCTTTTCACTAATTCTCTTTGCACCAAAGTTGCTAATTTCTGCCGTTCTAATCTCTGTGCACCTAAAACACTGTTCCATAATGGTGCATAATAATAAGTCGAATGACCTGAGTAACCTCCTGGGCTCGAATTAGCATGTATACTAACAAAGATATCGGCATTAAGGCTATTCGCTACCCCTGCCCGTTGCGCTAAAGTTAATCTGGTACTCCCTGTATGGGTCATTACTACTCGAGCTCCCTTATCTTCTAAGAGCTTTTTTACTTTTAACGCTATCGATAAATTAACATCTTTCTCTAGAAGCCCTAACCTCTTACCAATTGCTCCCGGATCTAAACCTCCCCCCGGTTGCACACTGGCATGACCGGGATCCAAAACAATAACTTTACCACTTATACCTTTGCTTTGAACCGGAACAGCACCAATTTGAATCGTAGTGACCTTTTTCTCATCTGTTGCCCCAATTTTTAAATGGGGATTAAAATTAAATTTCAGGTCAATAATGGCCTTACTACCCTGAGGACTTATCTTTATTTGAGTCATTCCTAAACGGTCGATTTTCCCTTCATACTTTCTGGTACTACGACCATCCAGCTCCAAAAGCAAGGAATTATGATCCTGTCCCTGCTTTACTTTAAACTGTGTATTGGTCCATCCTTTCAAAACCAGCTCGGGTCTGCCCCCATTATCAACTACCGTAAAGGATTTATCTTCAGCAATAGGTACAATCAACACATCTTTTTTGGGAACTGTATCCCGTGATGGTGTAGTAGCACCTTCTAAAGGCTGTGTTAACCAATTGGCAATCCAACCTACTTTACCGTTTAAAAGACTGACACGATACCAGTCCCCTTGACTGCTCAAGACATTCAAAGCATCACCGCTTTTAACCTGGTCAATTACCGGGGCATCCATACTATTCCATTGTCTGATATTGACTACATTCCCAGTAACAATAACCGCTGTTGGCAATTGTCCTTCCGGCAATGAATTAACCGGGGGCTGATTATTTTCAACGGGCTGACCATTTCCCGTAGACTCAGATGTACCTGGAATAAATTTTACATAATCCCCGGAAACCCAGCCCTCCATATTTTTCACTTTTATTTTATACCAACCATTTTTGGTTTCTAAAACATTATGTTTTTCATTAAGCCCTATTTTTGTCACTAAAGCATATCCGGTACCCGGACCACTTCGTACATTAAGTACTTCCGTATTGACTTGTATGTATCCGGAACCTGAATTGTTAGTATTGTTAGTAGGAATACTACCGGTGTTTTTCTGTTCTGCTACTAACCAACCGGCAATCCAAGCTTCTTTTCCACCGGAAAGCCATACTTTAAACCAACCGTTTTTTTCAGCCAGTACCGATAAAGCCTGTCCGGCTTTTACTTCCCCTGTTTTTTGATATCCGATACCGGGACCTTTACGAAGATTAACTTTAGAACCTGTTACCACAACTTTTTTGATGACTTTTTTTACATAATCTCCGCTAATCCAACCAACTTGTCCTGTTGGCGTACTTACTTTAAACCAATTATTTTTTTCTTCAAGTATAGTTAATACTTGTCCCACTGTAACTTGTGTCTTTGCAGTATAAGATAACCCTGGCCCCTCACGAATATTGACAATATTGCCATTAACTATTCCTTCAGCCTCTGCAAGTACCGGAACTGCGAAAAAAACCAGCAGCAAAACAAAGCTCAGAAAACATAACCTATGTAGAGACCTAGGTTTTACCCTGTTCATTACCTCACCTCCTCTACCTCTAAAATTCTGTTACAAATAGAACAACCTTTACACATATTCTACTTTACTGTCAAAATTCCTCTGAAAACAAAGGTGAGAATATCTGGAAATAAAAAAATTGACAAAGATTGACAAAAAATGTCTCGCTATTTTATTTTTGACGATGAAAATTACATTTTGTTCCCTAAAAACAAAAAGAAAAGAAAGACAAAAAATAAAATTTCTTCTTTCTTTTATTTATTATCATTTTTATTAGCTTAACTTATCTTATTTAGTAAAAATCACCGCCGTAACTATAACAAAAATGAACGCAAATATAAAATAACCCATAGCTACACTTCCCTTTTTCGAAACAATTTTAGCTTTTAAAATTATTAAATAATTCATACATTAACATTTTACATAAATCGATATAGTTCCGCAATACTTTTCCATCAATTAAACAAAAAACGGCCTAGCCGCAATTCATCGACTATGCCGAATTTCTCAGGAGTATTAATCCCTATTCTACCAACCCGAAAGAAGCCCCATTGACGCTTACTTTATTATACTTGTATTACGTACCAAATTTTCCTGCAACTCTACGTAGCCCAATAAGGTATCAACCTTCCTGCCATCTACCCTCATCTCTACTTCCTGTATCGTAGGGAACTGAGTCAGGGTATTTACAATAGAATATACCGCCAGCTGTTCTGCTGTAGCCGTTGTCGGTAACTCCCTGATCAAATCACCACTAAAATCTACTATTGCCAGCCCATCTTCACGGACATTAATATCCAAAAGTCTGGTGTTTGCCGGAAGTGTAGGCTCTAAATCAGCTCCCCTTGGCCCTTTAATCAATTCTTCGATGGTCGCCCGTGCTATCCCCGTAACCTTAGGAATTTCCCTTTCTTCAGCTACTAATTTGTTGCCAACAGGATCAGCGAAATATAAAGTGACTATTTTGGTCTCGTTAGTCATGGTAGTAATGTCCTCTGGAGTCTCAAAAATTACCGTTGGTTCCTCAAATATTGGATCATTCTCCGCCAAATTCTCTGCGCTATTAAAATCCTGTTTGATCTTATCTAATAGCCCACATCCTGAAAAGGCGATACAAACTACTAATAAAGCTATAAATATTAGGGCTGCCCTTTTCATCTTTAATCTTCCTCCTTCCTCTCAAATTCTCCTTACATCTATATTTGTCTATGAAAAAAAATATGCCTAACTTTTCCATTGAGGATAGAAATTAAAAAAAGGCTGCTTCGCAAAGGAAACAGCCCGTTCTTGGCTTGCTTTTAATTTACCTCAACCTACATCAGCTTTATCAACTTTATTCCGATGTCGATAATAAAGCAGACTCAAGCCTATTACTATCGCTACTGCACTTACCAGCTGTGCTACTCGTAAACTTCCGGTGAGCATTAAACTATCCGTACGAAAACCTTCGATAATAAAACGACCTGCCGAATACAATACAACATAAGAGAGAAACACATCTCCCCGATAGATCCATTTTCTTCTCCGCAACCAAAGCAAAAAGATAAAGATACTTAAATTCCACAAGGATTCATAGAGAAAAGTAGGATGCCGATAAGCTCCATCTATATACATGGCCCAAGGCAAGTCAGCAGGGTCGACCTCATAACCATAAGCCTCTTGATTAAAAAAGTTACCCCAACGACCAATTGCTTGCCCTAGAATAATACTCGGTGCAGCTATATCAAAAGCTTGCCAAACATTAATGCGATATTTCCTGAGCAACAGGTAACCTACCAAAAAACCGCCGAGTAGCCCGCCATGAATAGCCAGTCCTCCATGCCAGACAGCAAAAATCTCCAGTGGATTCCGGCTATATTGCGACCACTGAAAAATAACATAATACAGCCTAGCACCGATAAAAGCTGCAAATATCACAAAAGGAATAATATTAAGGACATGATCCAGATTGAGCTTAAGTTTTTCAGCTTCGCGCAAAACTAAGAATGTACCCAGAAGAATCGCTACAGCAATAAGAATTCCATACCAATAGATAGGATGTGAGCCAATACTAAAGGCTACCGGGTCAGGAATGTTGAACTTCATTTAAACAAAAATCCTCCATATCTGCTAGGATATCCCTTTTTATAAAGTATAAACCTGTTCTTCGGACAAGATGTTAATTCCGGATTGGCGAATAACAGAGAGTGCTTTATCCGGATTCTCTACCCGAATAATTACCAGTGCACCTTGCGAAGTAGTCCCCAAAAATGCATACATATACTCCACATCAATTCCGGCCTGCCCTAACTTTTCTAAAGCACCGGCCAGCCCGCCCGGAGTATCTGATACTTCCATGGCCAAAACATCAGTCATGCTAACGGCAAAATTATTCGCTTTTAAGACTTGATAAGCTTTTTCCGGTTCATTAACAATAAGACGTACTACACCAAAATCAGTGGTGTCCGCAATAGACAATGCTCTGATGTTAATATTTTCATTTCCCAAAACACGGCATACATGGGCCAACCTGCCTTTTTTGTTTTCCAAAAACAATGAGATTTGTTTAATCATACTTACACCCCCTTATATTTTTCTCCGATCAATTACCCTTTGCGTTTTCCCCTCACTTCTAGGCAGAGTATGAGGTTCTACCAATTTAACTTTTGCCGTGAGACCTAAAACGGACTCCAGTCTATGCCTAATTTTATGTCCTAAATCCTCCAGACCTTTTACTTTATCCGAGAACATTTCCGCTGAGACTTCCACCTGAACTTCCAGTTCATCAAGACTTCCTTTCCTATCAACAATAAGTAGATAATGTGGTTCTGTTCCTCCGACTTCCAACAGAACTGTTTCCACTTGAGAAGGAAAGACATTAACCCCTCTGATAATCAGCATATCATCAGTTCTGCCCATAACCCTATGCATCCTGATATGTGTTCTTCCACAAGCACAAGGTTCTTTAATGAGCATAGAAATATCTCTGGTACGATAACGCAGCATCGGCAATGCTTCTTTTGTCAAAGTAGTTATAACCAGCTCTCCTTTTTCGCCATAGGGTAAATTTTCGCCGGTAACCGGGTCAATAATCTCCGGAATAAAATGATCTTCAAAAATATGCAGTCCTTTCTTTTCCTGACACTCACAAGCAACCCCCGGTCCAATCACCTCAGAAAGGCCATAAATATCGATAGCACTAATTTGCAAGCGTTTTTCTAATTCCTGTCTCATTCTTTCCGACCAAGGCTCAGCCCCAAAAATACCATATTGTAATTTAAGCTGAGAACGATCCTCGCCCATGCTCTCCCATACTTCAGCTAAATGAATGGCATATGAAGGAGTACAGGTCAATACTGTGGTGCCAAAATCCTTCATAATCATCAACTGACGTTGGGTATTGCCACCGGAAATAGGAATAACCATAGCCCCTATTCGTTCGGCCCCGTAATGAGCACCTAAGCCTCCGGTAAAGAGTCCATAACCATACGCAATTTGGATGACCGAGCTTTTCGTAGTTCCGCCACAAGTTAAAGCCCTCGCCATTAATTCTGCCCAAGTGTTGAGATCTGCACGGGTATAACCAACCACTGTAGGTTTACCTGTCGTTCCTGAAGAAGCATGAACTCTGACAATATCGGACATGGAAGTAGCAAACATATTAAAAGGATAATTATCCCTTAAATCCTGTTTAGTTGTAAACGGCAGCTTCTTTAGATCTTCTAAAGATTGAATATCACCGGGTTCTACTCCCACTTCCTGCAGTTTATGACGATAAAAGGGTACATTATAATAAACCCTTTCTACTATATTCTTTAACCTCTCAAGCTGTACTGCTTCTAATTGTTGATGAGGCATACATTCATAATGTTGATTCCAATACATTTTATTCACCTCTTTCAATTATTTAGTTTTAAGTATATGACATCTATTAAATTTTGGCTATATCTTTTTTTATCTCTTTAATTCTCCTTAGGCTAGCTTATGACTCCTTAAGGAAATACTAATACTGTTTATTAAGATGGAGGGGTGACACATGAAAACTATTTTATCCTATTTAGGTATTGCCGTGGGTTCTTTAATCACAGCCTTCGGTTTAAATTATTTTATCGTTGCTAATGGCTTGGCAGAAGGGGGGTTTACCGGTCTTTCTCTGGTAATTCACTATCTTACGAACTGGTCTATCGGTGGAATATTGTTAGTTCTAAATATTCCATTATTTATAATTAGTTTCATCATGTGGGGAAAAAAATTCGTGTTTAAATCATTGCTCGGTGTTTTAGCCCTTTCTGTGGCAATCGACCTAACGAGCGGATTTAGTTTCCAAACAGAAGACCTGCTAATTGCCGCCCTTTATGGTGGCGTTTTATCAGGAGTAGGCATCGGGATAGTGTTACGTTCAGGAGCCACCACCGGAGGCGTAGATATAATTGCCCGACTCATCTATGAAAAAATAGGCATCAGTATGGGCAAAGTATATTTCAGCTTTGACCTGGCCATTATTTCGATGGTGGCTTATTTCTTTGGTTTGGAAAAATCCCTATATACCTTAGTAGCTCTCTATGTTTTCAGTGTAGTAATTGATCGTTTTATCGAAGGTGGTAATGAAGCAAGAGAAGTAACGATCATTTCCAAAATGGATCAAGTCATTGTTAATGCCATTATCAATAAATTAGAACGGGGCGCCACGATTTTAAAAGGTTCCGGTGCTTATACCGGTAAAGAAAAAAACGTTCTCTATGTGGTCATTAGTAAACACGAGTTACTACAGCTTAAGAAAATTATCAAAGAGATTGATCCTAAAGCTTTTATTATTGTCAATAATGTCTACGAGGTTCTAGGAGAAGGCTTTCGACCGTAACAGGCTATTTCTCCAAACGTGCCCCCATTTCACGTAATTTTTCCTGAACCCAACGAATTTGCTCGGTGTCAAAATCTACAGGTCTTTCTCCATATAGCACGGCTCTTGCCGCCGCAACTCCTGCAGCATCCCCTAAAACGGCTAAATTAGGTAATACTCTGATCTCCGCCCAGGCAAAAGAAGAACAGCCCGTAGCATAGCCAGGAAGTAGAAGGTTCACACATTCTTTTGTTATTAACATGGAATAAGGTAAATATACCGGGTTCTTCGGCTGACCGCCCGCCTTAAACCAATCCGGTCGTAAATATTCGGTTACCGGCCAAACAAAACTATTTTTTTGCCAAAGATCTTCGTACAGATACGCATTAATATCCATCATGTAATAACCTAAGCCGATTCTTTCCTCATAATTATCCAGATCCTTACCCTCCTGAGGACCACTTCCCGCATGCTGAACCTCCTCTGTGGTTAAGGCAAAAGGCTTACTATGTACTGTTTCCCGCAAATACATTAGCTCACCGACGACCGGTTGATTGTTTTGATCCAGTACTAATTTTGCTTCCCCAAAACCGTACATTTGTCCGTCTTCTACTACTTTAAACTGCCGCAAAGCCTCTAAAAATTCCGGCTTTTGCACTATCTCTCTGGCTTCTCGCCATGCCCGCTCAACGGTTTTCTGACCCTCCAGTTCCTTTTGAGGGAAAAAGCGTGTACCCCGGTCCATCTCCCGCGCTCGTCCGTCCACATCAAAAACCAAAAGCATATTCAGCCACCACTCATCACTACCGGCACCGTCCTGTGCAGCATTAAGTGGTTTAATGGCAAAACCCTGAGGACCATAGTGCTCATTAAACTGCCTTACTACCGGATTGTTTTGCCAGGTTTCTTTGCCGCCAATGATCGCCCAACTACCGAAATAATCAGTAACAAACTGCAGATCTCCCTTTTGTTCCGGTATACTCGGAGTTTTTACCTCTGTTACTCTAAACATTAAGGTAGCCGCTTGTTGCCTTACCGCTCCGGCTTCTTTCTGTTCATCCGGCGGTAGATATTCTGCAGGCCAATCCTCACGTCCCACCAGCAGAGTATTGCCGGCAAGACGCGCTAATCTTCCTTCATCAGAAGCATCAATAAACACCTTTCCTTCAACTTGCAAACGACCTTTCCCCCATGACAACTCGCCTTGCTCACCCCGAAAGATTGGGGTCAAGAGAACAGCTTTAATAGCACAACGACCCTGATCAAGCTTTTTTGTTTGTACTTTCTTAATGTCTTGCTGATAAAGAATCGTTAAATTAGGGAACTGAGCCAGTTCCTTTTTAATAGTTTCGGCCATCTTCTGAGTATTATAAAATTGACCGTTCTCCCTAAACCAACGGAGAAAAGAGCCTTCCGTAACTAATTGATTCTGCCAATAACGGATATCAGCAAAATTCTGTCCCCCAATCGTACCAAGTCCTCCTAAATGTGACGTAGACTCCGGTACAATCAGTAAAACCTTTTTTTCTGGGGCAAGCCAGGCCGCATTATAAGCAGAAGCACAACCTGCAAATCCGCCGCCATAAATAACCACATCATAGACCATTACCGGAGTTGTTAAATAGAGATACACCCAATAGCCAAAAGGGATAAATAAAATCAGTAGTATTAATACTCCATAAAACAATAATTTACGCATCTTTTCATCCTCTAACCATTGTTATATTTTTAACTTAAGACTGAAGTTTAAGCCACCCTGATTATACCAGATTTCTATAAAATTTCTATGCCCCTATTTCCAAACAGTATCCCCTACCCGTATTAGAATGTGGCAAGTGAAACGTCCCCTTGCCACGTCTGTGTCCGTCATACTAAAAAAGTCCACGGTTTTAAAATCCGTGGACTTTAAATCTATGATTTCTACTCTATAAAAACTAATCTATAGAAACAAGCCTTAAACCTTATGTATTTTTGCCTTCTTTAACTACCTCGGATAAAGACGCCGCCAATGCTGTCAAATTCTGTATTTCAGAGGGGATAATCAACTTTGTGGATTGCCCGTCTGCTACTTGAGCCAACGCCTCCAGACTCTTAATAGCAATAACTTGGTTATCAGGCGCAGCATTTTTTAACATTTTCAATCCTTCAGCGGTTGCTCTTTGCACCTTCAGAATAGCTTCGGCCTGCCCTTCCGCTTCTTTAATCATGGCTTCTTTTTTCGCTTCTGCCACAAGAATTGCTGACTTCTTTTCCGCTTCCGCATTTAAAATTGCTGCTTGCTTATGCCCTTCAGCTACACGTATAGCCGCTTCTTTTTCCCCATCTGCCCGCAGAATAGCTTCTCTTCTTTCTCTTTCTGCTTTCATCTGCCTTTCCATAGAATCTTGGATTTCAGCAGGCGGAACTATATTCTTTACTTCCACGCGATGCACCTTAATTCCCCAAGCACTCGTCGCTGCATCCAGAACACTTCTCATTCTGGTATTAATAAGATCACGAGAGGTCAAAGTTTCGTCCAATTCCAATTCACCGATAATATTTCTTAAAGTTGTTGTAGTGATATTATCTATAGCTAAAAGCGGATTTTCCACTCCATAGGTATAAGCTTTAGGGTCTGTAACTTGATAGAAAACTACCGTATCTATTGTCATGGTGACATTATCCTTAGTAATAACCGGTTGCGGACGGAAATCTTTAATTTGCTCTTTTAAAGACACAACCGAGGCAATTCTGTCAATTATCGGAATTTTAAAATGCAGACCAACTAACCAGGTCCCTAAATATGCACCTAATCTTTCAATGATATAGGCTTCCGTTTGCGGTACTACTCTGACATTCATGGCAATTACGGCAACTGCCAAGATAAGAATAATCACAAAAAACATTCTCTCGCCTCCTTCATAATAAATACGTTCGGCTTAGATTTTTTTAACTTTAAATATAACTCCCTCAATATCCACAATTTGCACTTTTTCGCCTACCTCTATTGATTCCTCAGTAGCCGATTCTGCTGTCCAGATTTGACCTTTTATTGATACTGCACCACTATGAGGGGGAACAATTTTTTCTTCAACAATTGCCACTTGACCAATTAATGCCGGAACACCTGATTTAATTGCACCAATCTTAAAATAACCCTTCGCCAAAGGTCTGAGAAATAGTAAGAGAATTATTGCTGTAGCCAAAAATAGAACAACCTGGATTTCCCAAGAAGCACCAAACCATGCAGCTATAAAAGCTACAAGTGCCCCAATCACAAACCAACAAGTCGTTAAAGTCATAGTAAACGTTTCTATTAGTGTAAACACAACAACTAAAACCAACCAGAGCCAAGAGTTAATAAAGATAAGTGTAGCCCCCTTTCTTTAATATTTTGTTTTTTTATGTCCTAATCAGAACCTCCTTAATTTATATTAATAATATTCACCACTTTGTAGGTATATTACATTATACTACAATTTTATAATATTTATTTAATATTGACAAATTTAATCTTGCTTTTTATGCTCTTTTTTTACACATTACGAGCAAATTTTTTGTAATAAAGCAATTTCTCTCTCGTAACCTGTATTATCGTTAGGAGTTTCTAAAATAATCGGGATATTTTGCATGTCCGGATCACAAATTATATTTTTAATCGTCTCCAGTCCCAAGTTTCCTTCTCCTATCTTAGCATGTCTATCCTTTCTGGAACCCAGCGGAAATACCGCATCATTTAAATGAAATACTTTTAATTTTTCCCACCCTAGCACATGAGCAAATTCTTCTTTAATTCTGCCAAAATCAGAAAGGTCATAACCTGCCCCATGCAGATGACAGCTATCCAGACATACCCCTAAATTAGGGTGATAATCACAACCGGCAATAATTGTGGCCAAATGGGCAAAGTTATAACCTAACTCTGTCCCCTGACCGGCCATTCCTTCCAAAAGAATAAAGACTTCTTCTGGAAAGTCTGACAAAACCTCTTGTAAACCCTCGATAATTAAAGCCAACCCTTTTTCTTCACCTTGTCCACCATGTGAACCTGGATGCATTACAAGATAAGGAATGCCCATTTCTTTGATGCGGAGAAGATCATCCTTTAAGGTTCTGAGAGTAAAGCCCCTTACACTTTGTTTAGCAGAAGCTAAATTATAAGTATAAGGAGCATGGGCTACCACTAAGCCAAACTTCTTCGCCTTCATCAATTCATGGGCGGCTTTGATATCTTCGGGATCAAGTGCCCGTGCCTTACCACCACGCGGATTGCGAGAGAAAAACTGAAAAGTATTACCTTTCAGTTGCGCAACCGTTTCCACTGCTGCAGTTAATCCGTTAGAAATTGAAACATGGGCACCAATCCACATTTTTTCTACCTTCTCTCTAAAAATAATTTACTCTATACTCATTCCTCATCTTTTACATCTTGTTTTATTTTGGGAGGAAATTCATATATTTTACACTCATCCTTAGAATCTACAAGACCTTCTTGTTTTTGTACAGTTTGCTCAAAAACATCACCACTTACTAAATTTATTATTCTGATTATTTCATTGAGACCATCAACTTCGTTTTCAATGATAAATTCACCAGCCGGGGACCGTAAATCAGTTAGGTTAGCCAAAAGAGTCCGAAGCATTTCTCTAGATAAAGTAATACGAACATGGGACATGTTTTTTTCCCCCGTAGAAGAATTATCTTATTTTATTATAGAAAAGAATACTTTAAATGCTACACTTGGGACTAGTTTTTTACAACTAAATAAATAATATTAATACAGATTCTACTTTGGAGGCATGGCTAATGTATCAATGCCCATTATGTAATGGTTTCCGTACTGAAAAGATTATTTGCCCAAACTGCCAAACACAACTGTTGGACGGAGGAGCACTGGAAAACTACTATGAACCTTATAGCCCCTATTTACCGGAAAATATCTTAAATCAAGCAGACGGAGTCTCCGCTAATGAATGTATTCATTTGTTTTATTGTCCGGACTGTGGCTATGACCATCGTTATGTGACTAAACTGGTTAATATATAATTCTCGGTAGTTCTACTATCCCGAAACCTTGTTGTTCCTTGGCTAAATTTGCTAGTTTGACTGCTCCGCTAACCATTATTTCCTTAACTTTAGTCGGCGGCATATACCCATAGTAATTAAGCAAATCCGCAACAATACCGGTTACATGAGGTGCGGCAAAGGAAGTTCCGCTTTTTAATTCATATGCCCCGTTGAGCCAGGCTGAAGGAATATCAACACCGGGCGCACAAAAATTAACTTCAGGTCCTGTACTGGAAAAAGAAGCTATTCGGTCATACCGATCTGTAGCGGAAACAGTAATAACTTCAGGAAACCGTCCCGGATAATTTACTGAATCACTACCTCCATCATTACCTGCAGCTGCAACTAAAATAACACCTCGATCGTCTAAATAACGAATGGCTCTTCTAAAAGTATTATTGGTTTCCATAGTAGAAAAACTCATATTGATGATCTCTACTTGATTACTATACAACCAATCCAATCCTTCAATGATATCTGATAAATTTCCTTTTCCTCTTCTGTCAAAAGCTTTAACAATATAAAAATCCACATAGGGATTAATCCCCATAAAACGTGCATTTCTCCCCGATGCTCCTATAATGCCGGCAATATGCGTGCCATGCCCATAATCATCCTTAAACTGTTGCTGAGAATACCCATCTAATGTGTTAATACCACCCTTAATACTTTCCCTTATATCAGGATGATTATAATCAATCCCTGTATCAATAATTCCTACGCGAACTCTCCTTCTTTTTAGTTTTTGCCAAACTTGTGGAGCGCCAATTCGCCGCAAACCCCAGCCTACCCTTTCTGTATTGTATAAAGGGGGCTCAGGAGTTGGTTTTATGACCGGCTTATTAATCGGTGCATAGGGGGAATATGGCGGGAATAAATGTTGAAAAAAAGGTAGCCCCGGATACCAACACAGTCTAAATTCGATGTCATCGTCTACCTCAATTCTATCATTATCCACTCTTACAGCAAGAGCAAAATCAGCCTCTGAGGGGAATTCACATAAATATCCATCAACGAGAGGCAATTTTTTAATTAATTTACCTCCGGATATTTGTAAACTTTTTATTAAAAAATCCTCATCACAGGGATCATGCAAAGTTATTATTTTTCTAACCTTGTTCTTACTTAAATCTTTATCCATAAATTTTCCCCTTTCTCAGCATAAGCAAAATCATTTCTGTTGTACCTTATGCAAAAGAAAGGATTTTCGTCACTATCTTAGGACAAATCCTGTGTTTATTGGTATAATATTACTATAATTCTAAGGATGTGAATTTTATGAAAAAATCATATCTATTCATTTGCTTTATCCTCATTCTCTTGTTAGGTGCCAATTTAACCGGTTGTAAATCTGAAGCAATAAGCGATAGCGTCCCGGTAACTGCCCCGGAACCGGTAGCCGAAAAAACATTTACCATTGCTGCTGTGGGGGATATTTTAATGCATAATACACTCCTTAGGGCTGCTTACCAACGTGAGCTCTATAAGCACGACTTTTCTCCTTTTTTTGCGAGAATAAAACCCCACCTCGAAGCTGCTGATTTTGTAATCGGCAATCTGGAAACTACTCTCGGCGTGGACTTCAACGAATTCGGTGGTTATCCCCGGTTCAATTCACCGGCCGTACTTGCCGAAAATCTGAAAGAAGCAGGCTTTGATTTAGTCACAACGGCAAATAATCATTGTCTAGACAAAGGAATAAAAGGTCTTAATAATACTCTTGACTACCTTGATAAAGCGGGACTTCTCCACGTTGGTACCGCACGTACTTTAGAAGAAAAAGAAAAGATTCTCATTACCGAAATTCAAGGTGTGAAAACTGCTGTTCTTGCCTATACATACGGTACCAATGGTTTACCCATCCCTAAAGGGAAAGAATACGCCGTCAATCTTCTCGATGAAAAGGAAATTATCAATGACTTATATAAAGCTCGAGAGCAGGGAGCACAACTTATTATTTTGTGCCTACATTTCGGACAAGAATATCACGATCATCCAAACAGTGCACAAATTCGCTTAGCAAAAATGTTTTTCAAAGCAGGGGCTGACGTCATCCTAGGAACCCATCCTCATGTACTTCAACCATCTGAAATTTATTATGAGCGAGCTGATAAAGCCCAATTTGTAATCTATTCTTTAGGTAATTTTATTTCAGATCAAAATGGGCTGCCCAGAAAATCCAGTATGATTCTTAACTTACATTTCGGCATCGATCCTGTAACGGGAGACCCCTATTTCAAAGAAGCTACAAGTGTGCCAATCTGGACATGGAAATACCAAGTAAATGATAAACTCAAATTTGAAGTCATCCCGTTGGAAGAAACTATAGAAGAAATAAAAGCCGGCAAATTAGGCGGCTTCACCCTAGACGATATACAAGAAATGCAACAAGCTTGGGTTCATGTTTCTGCTTTCACTCAACCCCTCTCAGTTAGTTTTTGAAAGCTTCTACTGTACTGAAAAACGAGGTTAAATAGACATGATAAATGGAGCACGTATAATAAAAACAGGGATCGCAGTAGCTTTAAGTATGTTTATCTGTGATATTTTTCATGTACAACCGGCCATTTTTGCCGGTGCTACTGCTGTCCTAACTCTCCAGCCATCACTGGGGAGAAGCTTTAATAAGGCCTTAGAACAAATTTTAACGCAATTAATCGCCATCACCATCGCCATAATACTAGGCTTGACCATGGGTGGCAATCCTTTAGTGATGGGTTTAAGTACGGTATTAGTAATTTTAATCTGTAACCGCTTTAAATGGCGCAGTAGTATCTCCGGTGGTATTATGGCCACAATTTTTGTATTAAGTTCCCCGCCGGACCAATTCTTAGCCCATGCCCTCATCCGTTCTATGGCAATCTTTATCGGGGTAGGATCCGGTCTAATCGTTAATATAACCCTTGCACCACCGCACTACGAAATGCCTCTCCGCATAAAACTGATTGAGCTTAATAAACTTATCTTTCAGAACTTTAATCAGGTCATCCAAAACTATATACAATTAACGCCTCCTACGCCTAACGCTCTCAACGAAATGGAAAGGGAAGTAGGAGAGCTTTTTAAAGATGTTCATAAATATTACGACTTATATAAACATGACTTGGGGATTCCAAAAGATGATGAGCACGCTAATCGTAAAATAAATACCCACTTGTATAGAGATTATCTGGCTTATAATAAAGGGCTCTGGCAAAGAACCAAAGACATCTTTTTTTTAGCGGAAGAACGAAGTAAAAGACGGAAAAAAACCGGAGACCAACCGGTCAGCGCAGACTTTTACCAGATTCTTCACCTGATTAACAACAGCCTAGAGCTTTTAGACCGGTATAATCGGGAACTTCAAAAAAAAGTTACTGGGGAAACAACAATATATGTGGAAGAACCGCATATCTGGAGTAAGCTGGAGACAATCATCAATCAATGGCATAGTCATAACTACGATGGCAGTTATTATCTCCATGCACTGATTGAAGTTTCCTTGATAACACATAAAATCCGGTGGGCCGCCAAAGAATCCGCTTTTTTATTAGATCAAGATAATGACAAGCAAGCAAATGTCTGATTGACATTTAACTTCGTTCTTCTTATAATAAATAATGCTGATTGTAATACATTTTTCAACCTTTGCTGAGGTAGCTCAGTTGGCAGAGCAGCTGATTCGTAATCAGCAGGTCGAGGGTTCAAGTCCCTTCCTCAGCTCCAAATTAAAATATTTTGTCCACATAAAAACCCCTGATAAATAATCAAGGGGTTTTTTCTTAATACTATATTACAAAATTACACTTTAATTAATCTGTTGGTTATTTAATAATAACTCAATTATTTGTTCCTTCGTTTTTGCTTTTTTCAATTTTTTATTTGTCTCATTATTAGAAACTAGATTATAAATACGTTTAACTAACAAATTACTGGCAACTTTAAACGCAAGCAATTCTCGGATCTATTTGTCAATACAATAAGCATAAAAAACCCACTTGATTTATTTTCAAGTGGGTTTTCACTTGCTATTATCCTTCATTGGCCAAAGGGTACTTTCGAGCCACAAAGATTTCTACTCTTCTGTTTTTCGCTCTTCCTTCCTCCGTTGAATTGTCATATTTAGGTGCAAATTCCCCATACCCTTGAATCGAAAATCTTTCCTGAGCAAGACCACCTTGTTCAACCATGAAATGCATTACGTTTATTGCCCGCATTGCACTTAAATCCCAATTAGATCGGTATTTTTCAGTATGGATTGGGACATTATCGGTATGTCCTACAACCTTAATATCATTATCCAACTTCTTTAAAATATGAGCGATTTCTTTAAGCAGAGGATGCATTGATTGTAATATTTCCGCTTCCCCGGAATTAAAAAGAACCACCTCTTGAATGGCAATTTCTAATCCTTCTTTATTTAATACTGTCTTAAAGTTTTCGGAATATCCTCTGTTTTTAATTTCCCTATCGATACTTTCTTTTATTTGCATCATCATTTCATCTTCAATAGTATTGTTTTGCTGTAATTCATCTAAAGGAATAATCAGAGACCCATCCTCTAATATTCCTCCTCCTTCTGAGAAAATAATACTAAATTGTCGGCTGAGGCTTGCATATTTCTCCTTATCTATATTACTTATTGAAAACATAACAATAAAAAGGGCTAGAAGAAGTGTAAGTAAGTCAGAGTAAGGAAGCAACCAAGTTTCATCAGGATGTTCCTCAACATGTGGCTTTCTTCTAGACATGCTAATTTACCCCCTCTTGTCCTTGTTTTGCTGAATTTGCTTCATATCTAGCTCTTTCCTTAGGATCCAACATTGCTACCAGTTTCATTTTTATACTCCGGGGATTTTCTCCAGCCTGAATAGACAAAAACCCTTCCATAATAATTCGTAAACTTTTTACTTCTTCATAAGATTTTCTCTTTAATCTTGAAGCAAATGGATGACAAAGTACGTAACCAACAAAAATCCCAAAAAGAGTAGCTACAAATGCAGCAGCGATCATATGCCCTAATTTCTCAACATCATTTAAATTGCCCAGTGCGCCAATCAAACCAACAACAGCACCTAAAACACCCAATGTGGGAGCATAGCTTCCAGCAGCTGAGAATATTTGTGCTCCCGCACGATGACGATCCTCCATACATTCGATTTCAGTTTCCAGCATATCTCTAATATAATCAGGTTCTATACCATCAACAACCATACTTAGTCCTTCTTTTAAAAAGTGATTATCAAATTCCTCAATTTTTGATTCTAAGGACAATAAACCATCCTTACGGGCTTGTTGAGCAAGATTTACAATTAGTTCTACCAAAGCTACCGGATCATGCTCTTGCCTTTCTTTGAATAGTACACCCAAAATTTTAGGTATATTAAGAATTTCTTTCCTGGGGAAAGAGTTCACAACAGCAGCACTAGTACCTATAAGTATGATAATAGCTGCCGCAGGATTCAATAGCACTGCAATATTCGCACCCTTGACAATCATACCTACTATTACAGTAAGAAAACCTACAACAATACCTATAATTAAAAATATATCCATATTCTGCCTCCCTAAAGAGTCTAAACTAATTATTTGCTGTAATAGCTAAAAGAAATTGTTTTTATACTTTATTCGACACATCTTAAAGATTACCTGCAATTTTATGCGTCTTTTCTAGATTATTAGGGATACACTATTAAATTAAAAATATGGGATATATTTAAAATATAAGTTACAATTTGCTCTATACTTTTCTAAATCCACCGAGGGGAGTTTGATCCATGACAATAACACCTGTATTTTTAACGCCCTGTTTAAACTCAGGACTTATAACATAATCTTTAAATTCCCCGGCAGTATTACTTAAATCTTTAGGAATTTGATACTAAATCAGGTTCCACAGCGACGGGACTAATTGCCCTATATTCCTTAAATCTAATTGAAAAAGAGAAACTAAGTTTCGAGAATATAGTAAAACAAACTGAACGTCTTGTGAAACATGTGGAACATGTTTTCACCATATCAGATTTAAGCTGGCTCATTAAAGGCGGACGGATTAACAAAGCACAGGGAATTGTAGGTAGTCTATTAGACATTAAACCTATTCTGCACGTTAAAGAAGGAGCTATAGAGGTCTATCAAAAGGTACGCGGTAAAAACAAGGCACTAAAATCAATGGTAAATATACTCGAGGAAAGAGCAGGCGATTTTAAGAATCAAATTATCGGAGTAAGTCATGCGGACGATGCCGAGAAAGCACAAGAATTAGTAGAGATGATTAAATCCCGCTTAGGATTTCAAGATTTTATCGTCAACAAAATCGGTAGTGTCCTCGGCAGCCATCTAGGAATAGGCGGTGTCGGTGTTTTCTTTTTCAACAAAAGCATACTCAATGATGTGAATCTAAACTATATCAACCCTATTTAACCCCAAAATTAAACGCTTGAGAATTTCTCAAGCGTTTTTTGTTACCTTGATTCCAAGCAAAGTTGCGCTGATACAATTTCCCCGCTAAAATGTACTTAAAACTTCGGCATTTTGTTCACTAGCAAAGTCCTCTGTTCCCTCAACTGCCTCCTCTGTTTCTTTTGTCTCTTCTTCTGTTTCTTTTGTCTCTTCTTCTGTTTCTTCTGTTTCTTCTATTTCTTCTCTTTCTTCATTTTCTTCTATTTCATCAGTTTCTTCTATTTTTTCTGTTTCTTCTTCTACAATTTCTTCTGTTTCGTCTGTTTCGTCTTCCACTGCTTCTTCTTCTACTCTTTCTTCTGTTTCTTCCACTGCTTCCAGTTCTGTTACGGCATCATCCACATCCTGCCCGTTTTCGCTCATTGGTATTTCAATATCACGTACTAAAGTCGGATCATAACTGAACGTGAAGATGTATTCGCGATCATCTTGACTGACTACTTTGTAAGCATATTTACCTTCTGCTTTATCATCAACTAAACCATCTGCGCCTGCTACGCCAAACCAGAGAACCGTATCACTATCTAAGGTTAGAACAACCGGTTCTGGTAAGTCTTCTCCGGCTTCCGTAACAGTGCTGATGCTCTTAATTGTTGTTGCATCCAATAATTCACATGGTACACTTACTTTAATGTACCATGTTTTTTTGTCTTCATTCCATACCGCGTAGTAATCTACCTCTGCTTCAATTTCTTCTACCGGAACAAACATATAAGCATAGCCTTCCATATCTACCACGGTCATTTCCTCTATAACAGCTTGGATACCCATAAAACCAAACAAATCGCCTTCCACCGGACCCGTAGCTGCACTGGTCACCGTACCCCAATATGCTCCCGAGCCGGTAGCCACTACTCTGATATAACAGCCGCAATCTTCAGGCTGTAGTTCATAAGTACTATAGACCGCCCCGGGGATATTCTGATAAAAACTTCCATCCTCAGATCTTTGCCATTGATAGGTGGCCGTCGCACCGGCCGGTGATAATGTCCCTACCGTAAGAGTAGCCCCTATTTTACCC
>LFRM01399439.1_pt1 | contig 92952 bp, 77 predicted proteins | sample 618341 | NCBI WGS metagenome assembly LFRM01 (sample SAMN03654438, study PRJNA283298) | anaerobic digester metagenome | isolation source: pool of bioreactors CSTR01a, CSTR02a, and CSTR03a thermophilic anaerobic... | place: Denmark: Kgs. Lyngby | collected 2014-05-21 | reverse complement strand
AAAGGTTTTCTTTTAATACAAAATGTTGATAAAAACTTTATTACTTAAACGCCTAATTCAATAAAAATTTTTTAATTCTTACCCATATAAAACGTTGTAGAACTGAAAGAATGGTTCTATTTTTTTAAAAAATTATATACTGTTTTTCCAATATCAGCAGGACTATCTATAATATTGATGCCACAAGATTCTAAATAATTTTTTTTAGCTTGAGCAGTATCATCTTTACCACCAATAATAGCACCAGCATGTCCCATGGTACGACCTTTTGGAGCAGTTACACCTGCAATAAAGGCAAATACTGGTTTTAGAGGATGCTCTTTTACGAAATCAGCCATTTCATTTTCAGTATTTCCACCGATTTCACCAACCACGACAATTGCTTCAGTGTTATCATCATACATAAAAAGTTCAACTATTTCTTTCATAGAACTTCCTAGAATAGGATCTCCGCCTATTCCTACACCTGTAGATTGTCCTAATCCTAATTCTGTAAGTTGATAAACAACTTCGTAGCTTAGAGTCCCACTTCTGCTTACTATACCTATAGTTCCTTTTTTATGGATAAATCCTGGCATTATTCCTACTTTGGCTTCTTCAGGTGTTATTACGCCAGGACAGTTAGGACCGATGAGTCGTGTTTTTGTATTTTTGAGGAATGCTTTTACTTTAATCATATCTTGCACTGGTATCCTCTCTGTGATACATACAATCAAGTCTATACCCGAAGCAGCAGACTCTATAATAGCATCTGCTGCGAAAGGTGCTGGCACAAAAATTATTGATACATTTGCTCCAGTCTCTGCAACAGCTTTTTCTACGGTATTAAAAATTGGCACATCTAAATATATTTTGCCACCTTTGCCTGGTGAGACTCCACCTACTACTTGGGTGCCATATTCTATCATTTGTTGTGTATGAAAACTTCCTTCCTTGCCAGTAATACCTTGTACGAGCACTCTTGATTGTGAATTTACTAATATACTCATAGTAACTATTTAAAATTATAGCAAAAATAATAAAAATTGTAAAATATATAAATTTATGTAAAAAATATTAGAATAAATAGTAGAGTAGAGGTGAAGAAAGTAAAAAGATTGTAAAACATTAGTCTCTCAACTAATCAACTAATCAACTTTTAAACTAATCACCCAGTCTCCCCCTCTCCCCATCATCTCGTCACCTTGTCACCCAGTCTCCTCGTCTCCCCTTCTCCCAATCACATATCACCCATCACCTATCACCTATCACCCATCACCTATCACTTATCACTTATCACTCATCTCCTATCACCCATCACTTATCACCCATCACCTATCACCCATCACCTATCACTCATCACCTCCTCTCCTCGTCTCCCTGTCTCCCCATCTCCTTCTCTCCCCCTCACCCAGTCACCTCGTCTCCCAGTCTCCTAATTTTTATTTTTTTGTATCCAGTTTATAATTGTTTCTATTACATCCTCACTCATTGTTTCTTCTATCAACGCATATTCTTCAGTTGAGCCTGTATTTGCGTGCTGAAAAAGATGATTTAGTCCTTCAAATGTCATAGATTCTACAACACAATTTTTTTTCTTACACACTGCAATTTGCTTAAAGATTTCTTCATTTTCTACAGCAGGCACTTGCACATCTTTACTTCCAAAAAGAGCTAGCGTATTACATTTTAAATTTTTTAAATAATCAGATGGATCAATATTTATAAATGTTTTTATCCAAGGATTATTATATGAAAAAATTAATTGATTGATCAAAGATTTGTCAATATTATATTTACTCAAAAGAGAGCTATCAATATTATTAAAATTCTCATTAAACAAACTATCTAAAATATTTTTCCATTTATCATTAGTTTCAGTTTTAATTATTTGCAGAGCTTGTAAATTAAAATTATAATATGCCTCAGTTATTTGTGTAGGCATGTCATAGAGCTCCATCATCTTTTTTATTTGTAAGGCAAGTAATTGATCACATGGTATAGTAACGCCTGCTAGTGCTATAGCAAATTTTAAATTCTTTTCTTTACTAGCCAGATAAAATGCTATTATTCCACCTTCGCTATGACCTATTACGCCAATATTATTTTTATCTACAAAAGGTTGATTTTTTAACCAATTGATAGCAGCTCTAGCATCATTAGCGAAATCAAAAGTTGTAGCTATAGAGAAATTACCTTCAGACTTAGCAACTCCTCTATCATCATACCTCAAAACTACTATTCCGGCTTTAGTTAATCTATCTGCTATCAAAGCAAATGGCTTGTGAAGAGCTAAACTTTCATCTCTATCTTGTGGACCACTACCAGATATTAGAACTACAGCTGGATGTTTTGAATTACTATCTGGAATTGTAATTGTTCCCGCTAACTTTATTTTTTCTTTTTTATTATAAAATTCTATATCCTTAGAAATATATGGAAATGGAGGTGACGGATTTTGTGGTCTATTAAATGAAAAAGTATCTGCTTCAGATATTTTATGCAAAAGCAAAGGTAAACTCATACCAGATTGATACCAGTTACCTATGATACTATCGTTATCTATTATTTTTCCATGATATTTTGCTGCAAAGTTGCTAATATTTATTTTTATACTGTCATCTGATAGCGAAATTTTATTAATTTTTAATCTTATCACCATTTGTTGTGGAATAGTTAGGTATGCTATATAGCTGTTTCTGCTGCTATCATAGGAAAATGCAAACTGCAAGTCGATTTTTTGCAATTCATTTTTTAGTTGTCCTTGCCAATAACCTTGTAATACTTGTGCTGATAGAGTGAGGTTAAGTAATATAATTAAAGTAAATATGATATTTTTCATTTCTTAGATGCTAGCTTTTTTATAATTATTTTCTGTAAAACTATAGAGTATTCTAACAAGGTTATCGCATTCATTTAGTATATTATAAACTAATATAGTAGCTCTACGTGGCATTTTGATATTTTCATCATCTGATAGAGAAACTGATATCAGATTTCGTCTTACTTGTACTATTTCCATTTCTAAAAGATGAACTATATTATCATTCAATTCTTTATTTTCATCGATTATTATATCACTTATATTATTTATAATATCAAAGATGCGTTTTAATTGTTCAATTTGGAATTCTGTTAAGGGCTTATGATGATTTTGTAAATGAAGCATTGTAGGATTTATGATATAATAAATAACATCTAAAATTTGATCTAAATGTTCTATTTTAGTTAAAAAATATTGATATTCGTCTGTATTTAACCCTTTAATATTTGTAAGCATATCTGGTAAAAGTGTTCTGAAATTAGATACATCAGCTTTAATTTTTTCATAATTTTTCAAAGAATCTTTTAATATAGAGATTTTTTCTTTTTTTAGTGATTCTAAAATATTACAAGAAGAATCATTTAAGAGTTTAAAAACTATTTTCTCATAAATGATGATTTGAGTATTAACATCTGCTTTAGATGTGAAACTAGAAATAGAATCTGCTGTTGATAATTTTTTAGATATTTGTCTATGTTTTCTATCAGAGTTTATACGTGAAAAGACAGCTATTATGATTATTATTAATATTCCAACGAAATTAGTAAAATGAATAAATAATCCTAATAATGTAGCTAAGGTGAAAGCGAAAAGTGCAGTGAGGAACCATCCACCAACGACATTGACAACACCAGAAATACGATATACTGCTGAGTCTCGTCCCCAAGCTCTATCAGCTAATGCTGTACTCATAGCTACGATAAAAGTTACATAAGTTGTAGATAAAGGTAGCTTAAGAGAAGTACCAAGAGCTATTAAAGAACTTGCAACCATCAGATTAACAGTAGCGCGTACTTTATCAAAAGGAGCATCTTTATCTACCATATATTGTGTATCAAATCTATTATTCAACCATTTATGAAAACGAGTTTTCTTTACTGCTGCGAATAGTTTATTTATATGATATGATACATCTACTAGCATACGACCAAAAGCATTTACAGAAAAACGCTCTATGGTCGTTTCTTCTTGTTTCCCCAGCCTTATTTCAGTCTCCATAACTGTCTTCAATTTTTTATTTCTAAATAGTGTGATGCTCATTATTACTCCCGCAATTAATAAATATATAATAGAATTGCTTGAACTAGGATTTAATAAGCCCTCCATAGTGAAAATATTAGGATCTGCTCCTCCAGTATTTGAAAATATTTGAAATGCAGATAGTCCAGCTAAAGGTACGCCTATGAAATTTACTAAATCATTACTAGCAAATGACATTGCTAAAGCAAAAGCTCCATATAATATGCTTATGTTAAAACTATTATATTTTCTTATTGATTCTAAAATATATAATATTATAAAAGCAACTAATCCAATAATTAATAAAATTAAGGAAATATGATTGAATAACCATGCTGATTGTTGTTCATTAATTAAAGGTAAAGAATTTATTCCTTTTAAAAATATAAAATATGTGATTACTACAATACATATTGCATTAAATAGAGCTCTCACTACCTTGTGAACCTTTAAATAATCATATGAAAAAATTAATCTAACTATAAATTGAACTATATAACCGAATATGAAAGCGACAATTATTGATGTGAAAATACCAATAATTATAGTTAAAGTACTAGAAACGTTAATATAATTACCAATTTCATTAAATCTAATGCTATTTTGTATGAAAAAACCTATTGCTACACCAAAGGATGCACCTAATAAATTAAAAACCATTGATACTGTAGTAGATGTGGGTAATCCGTAAGTATTGAAATAATCAAGTAAAATAATATCAGAAAACATCATCACAACAAATATTATCATCACTTGATGAAAGGTAAACATTTGAGGATTAAAAATTCCTTTACGCGCTACATCCATCATCCCGCTACCAAAGACAGCTCCTATAATTAGGGCTACCGATGCTATTATTAATAATGTTTTTAATTTTACTACTCTACTACCATAAGCAGAATTTAAAAAATTAACAGCATCATTTGCTACACCAACACTTAAATCATAAATTGCTAAAAGTAATAAAATTATAACTAAAAATAGATAATACCATTCCATATTTTATATACTTAATTTATTGAATTGGTAAATTGTTTTAATTACAAAACAATGGAAATGATTAAACTTCATAAATTAACATTAAAAAGTTATCAATAAACTTCTTCTGATTGAGTCAGTATTTTGATTATAGTTATAGTTATACATTGCACTTTCCCATTCGCCATACATAGCATTAGGCAATACGATATAAATCGAACCAAATGAATCTTTTTGCTCTAAAGCAGCTTGGTGTCTATAGTCCATTGAGGTTTTTAAATATGAATCATTGAAATCTGCTAGATTATCTCCAATGTATAAAATCACATCATAGTTTTCTCTCACTTTATTACGTCTGATTTCTTTGCTAGATATACTATCTCTTGTCATCACATGCACTGAATCTGCAAATGGGAAATTTAATTTTTTTAAATTTTCTATTGTTGCATGCTTTTCGTCTGTATCTCTATTAGTGATATAAAAAATTGTAATTCCTTTTGATGCAGCATAATTAAAAAAATCTAAAGATCCTGGTATAGGTTTAGCATTAGCTAAAGATGTCCATTCTTTCCATTTATCGGGAAAAACATATTTTTTGCTAACCAATGCAGCCTCATATGGGCTATTATCTAGAACTGTTTCGTCTATATCAGTGATGATTGCTAAATTTTTAGCTTTGGGATTAGCTTTTAATTTTTGATCTACAATTTGCTTTGCAAGGTTGTAGCTTTGATAGCACATAGCTTCATATTCTGCAGCCCTCTGTTGATACAAGATAGACATTATTAGATGATCATTATTGGCTTCTTTATTAGCTTCTTTAGTGGTTGTATTTGTTTGTTTACATGATACTAAAACTATAGAGCTCATGGCTGCTATAATCAATAAAAATTGTCTTGTTTTCATATCCTAATAATTTTTGGGTAAAATTATAAAAATATGATAAATAATTAATATTAAATTAATGTTAAATTTTTATTAACAAAATCAAACATATTTCTACAGACATTATATGACTAAATAAATACAATCATTATTTTTTTATCTCTGACATTTTATAACAGATCTTCCCCAGAATAAATTTTTAATAGCTCAATAGCCTGATGATTATTGAGAAAATCCTGTTTTTTAATTATTTGAACTTATTGCCTAAATAAAATTAAGAAGTAAAGATAGAAAGAGCAAGTGGAGAGTAAGAAATTTTGGTGCAATGAGAATATATTTTTTAAATATTAGCATATAAAATATTATACATAATTAATATTCTCATCTTCCCATCCTTTCAATTTCCTTATTTTTTTGTATCTTTGTTTTTTGTTAAAGTTTATTATTGGATAATGAAAGGAATTGTAGCCATCGTAGGACGTCCAAATGTCGGAAAGAGTACTTTATTTAATAGATTAGTAGGTGAGAGAGTTTCTATTGAGGATCCTACTAGTGGTGTAACTCGTGATAGAATTTATGGTAAAAGTTTTTGGAATGGAAAAGAATTTTCTATTATTGATACAGGTGGTATTGTTATCAAATCTGATGACATTTTTCAGCAAGAAATTAAAAAACAAGTCGATTTAGCCTTAGATGAGGCAGATTTAATATTGTTTATGGTTGATATACAAGATGGTATCACTCCTTTAGATCTTGACATTGCTGATATGTTACGTTCGCATAATAAACCTGTTTTTTTAGTAGCTAATAAAACTGATAATAATATTGTTTACAATGATCATACAGAATTTTATCAATTAGGCGTTGATACTATTTTCCCCATTTCTGCTAAAAATGGCTTTGGCACTGGAGAACTATTAGATGCTATTGTTGATAAGCTTCCAATATATGATAAGGAAGATTTGGAATATCCACGAATTGCTATTGTGGGAAAGCCTAATGTGGGCAAATCGACTATTTTGAATACTTTAATTGGTGAAGAACGTTCTATTGTTACTCCTATTGCTGGTACTACTCGAGATTCTATTTATCATCTTTTTAATAAATTTAATTTTAATTTTTATTTAGTTGATACTGCAGGTATTAGAAAAAAAAATCGTATCAATGACAATGTAGAGTTTTATTCTATTACTCGTAGTATTAGAACTATTGAAAATTCCGATGTATGTTTATTAGTTATTGATGCTACTGAGGGTATAGGTGCTCAAGATTTAAATATTTTAAATTTGATTAATAGTAATAAAAAAAGTGTCGTTCTTGTTGTTAATAAGTGGGATCTTATAGAAAAAGATAATAAAACAGATAAAATTTTTCGTGAATCTTTGATGAATAAATTAGCCCCTCAAGATCATATACCTATCATTTTTACTAGTGCTATTAAAAAGCAAAGATTAATTAGAGTTTTAGAAATAATTCAAAAGGTTTATGATGACCGTAAAAAAAGAATTCCCACTTCTACTTTAAACAAAATTATGCTTAGTGAATTTGAAAAAAATCCACCTCCTTTAACTAAAGGTAAAAAAGTAATAATTAAATATTGCACTCAGTTACCTACTCCATATCCTTCTTTTGTATTTTTTTGCAATTTACCTCAATATGTTAAAGAACCTTATAAACGATTTACTGAAAATAAAATACGAGAACATTTCGGTTTTGCTGGTTCTCCAGTAATTATTTATTTTAGAGAAAAATAATATGAGATTGGATAAATTTCTATGGAGTGTTAGATTATTTAAAACTAGATCTATAGCTACTGATGAATGTAAAAAATCTAGAGTTAAGGTCAATGGCTTGATTGCTAAACCTTCTAAAGAAATTAATAATTCTGATATCATTGAAATTAAATATCATTTTTATACCAAAACTATTCGTATTATTGCTATTCCTACTCAAAGGGTTAGTGCTAAATTAGTAAATGATTTTATTTTAGATATTACTCCTGATGATGAGTATGCTAAATTAGATATGATGCGTGAAAATACTCTATCTTATAAGCCTAAATGGAAGGGTAGACCTACCAAAAAAGATAGACGCAATATTGATGAGTTCTTTACTAATTTACCAGAAGACTAATAATTTAATATTTTTTGTAATATCTTATATTTTAAATTGAAAATTAAAAAATATATGATGCTGTAGTGAAATATTTTTATCATTGGACTGCCAAAGTTGATAATTTATAGAAAAATTAATTCCATTAGTAGGCATATAGTTTATACCAGCAAAATATCCATTCCCTGGGTAATGTGCATACAAACTCTCATTTTCTAAATATATTTTATTTACGTATAATTTATCAAATCGTGCAAAAAAACTTAAGTTTTTATAGAATTTATAGATGCCATAAAAAGAAAAACCATATAAATCGTTATTATTAATATAAAGATTATTTTTTCTATAATTGTATTCACCTCCTATTTTTACAGTATTAGATATTTCATAACCAGCAAATATAGAGAATAATTGTCTCTCAACAGATTTTAGTGAATCTTTTGATTTAGAATAATCATAATAAAAGCGAATTATAAAATTTTCTATAGGTTTAATATCCAGTCCAGATGCGAATTGTAAATCGCCAAAATTATCTTGATTATACCGGTTCCCTTCTCCATTAGTGATAGCTAAATCTAGATTTAGATATTTATTTATTTTAAAAAAACTTATTATGCCGAGATCTGCACTTGGTAAAAGAAAATATCTATCTTGAAATGTTTCTGCTAAATATTTTAATCCCCAAAATTTATCTTGTGTATTATAATTATTTAATCCTACACTACCAATATTTAGTTTTATATTATCATTGATTTGCCATATTAATTCTGCTATTTTTAATTGCATCGTGTAATAGCTACCTGTATTTTCTTTATAATGTATATCTATTAAATTACCAGTTGAATCTTTTATATAAATTTTATCAATTGTTGTTGGTCTGCCAGCTTCTATAATAATTTTACCAGAAAATTTGTTATTAAAATTATATTGCTGTCCCATATATGCTCTATCAATAGCAAAGGAAAATTTTTTATCTACATTATTAGTCAGATTATATTCAAATTTACCATATATATCTAATATTGGCAGCCATTTATTACTAGTAGTATCTTTTGTTTGTGATAATAGATTTGATGAAATTAAAATTAATATTAAAAAAATATGCTGGTATCTCATAATTTTACAAATTAATTTTTTAATTTGCAAATTTAAAATTATTATTTTTATTAAGTAAATATTACTGTAATTTTAATAAATTATTAAGAAAAAATTCATTATTTATTTTGATTTATTTGTAATGATTTATTTACTTTTATTTATGGTAAATATATAGCTCCACTGCATGACTCTTTAACAGAGTGAGTGACTTTTGTACTAGTATTAGGTAAACCAATCCACCGTAGTACTCCAAGAAAAGCAAATATGATAGCTTCTTTATAATCTATGATTTCTTTATTTGGTAATATAATTTGCCCATCATAAAGATCAGTCAGCCGTTCTATTAAAAATTTATTATGTGCACCGCCACCTGTTACTAATACTTTACCATTTTTGGGTAATTTACTTGAAATTGTTACTGAAACATATTCTACAAACGTCCGTAATAAGTCGCTAATTGTAAATTGATATAAATATTTATCTATTAAAGGAATAAACTCTTTTTCTACTATTTCTCTGCAAAGTGAATGATTATTAAAAGTATCATTAATTATAAGTAGACTAGTTAGTAAATCATTTATCATTAGACCAGTTCTAGCAATTTCACCGTTGTTATCATAAGATAAATTAATTTTTTCAGTTAAATAATTTAAAATTATATTTACTGGACAAATGTCGAATGCTGAAATTATTTCTCCATTTTCTATTATTGTGGCATTACTGAAACCACCTAGATTCAAAAATATGTTATAATCTGTAAACAAGTATTTTTCTCCGATTGGTACTAATGGAGCGCCTTCTCCACCTAATCCAACATCTTGGCTACGAAAATCGCAAATTACTGGTATAGATGTATCGCTAGCTATCACTCCACCATGTCCGAGCTGATATGTGTAACCTGCTGCTGGATTGTGCCATATCGTATGTCCATGCATGCTAATAAAATCTACATCTGTATTGATTGCAGACAAAAAATTAAGAATTAAATCCGATAAGTAATGAGAATATCGAAAATTTAGATTTATTATTTCTTCACCTTTTAGGTAGAAAGCTTTATTTAGCAAATTTTTCCATTCTTGTGCGTATGCAAAAGTTTGAGTTTTTAGCACATCAAATTGCCAATTATTATTTTTAAAACATTTTACTAATACTAGATCTACACCGTCGCAGCTTGTACCAGACATCATTCCTATGATGTTATATTCCATTTTTTTATTAAAATTTTCCATTTTCAAAAATACATTATTTTTATAACTATTAAAAATATTAAGTTATTTTATCGAAAAATTTTTCTATTTTATCTCAATTATTAAAATGCAAATAGCTATATTTTAAATTATTTTTTATAACATAAAATAATTTAATAACTTAGTGAAACTTTACGTATATCTTCTTATCCATTTTTGCTATCATAGATAAGGTAATATTTTTTCTAAAGCATTTGCTCTGGAGCCTTTTACTAGTACTATGTATTCACTTAATGGATTGTTTGAAATAAAATTTATCAATTCTTCTGTATTTGGTATAAATTGAAATTGTGGATAATTATCTTTAAACTGATAAAAATTATCCCCTACAAATACTGCTAAATCTGGATTATAACTATTAACAACATTCAAAATATTTTTATGCTCATCATGTGAATACTCTCCTAGTTCCATCATTTCTCCAAGTATGGCAGCTCTTTTTTTAGGTTTTATGGCAGTATTTTTATTATAAAAAAAATCTATAGGAATAGAAAAGAAATTTTTAAGTGCAGCTTCCATACTGGTTGGATTAGCATTATACGCATCCATAATAACAATATTTTTATCATTATAGATGATCTGAGAGCGAGAATTTGTGGGTAAATATTCTGTAATTGCTTTTACAATATTTTCTGGAGAAATATTAAAATAAAGACCAATAGATATAGCTGCTAATGTGTGTACTAGATTATAATCTCCAAACAAATGAGTCTCGATTCTGTAATTTTTATCATTATAATTCCATTCAAAGCTGAGAAATGGTTGAGCTGCAATATTGCTTACATGTGTATTAGGATTATTTCTACCATAAAAAATAGTATTTAGTGAATGAGCAAATGGTTTTAGTATTGGATCATCTTCATTGATAAAAGCAAGTCCATTGTGCTTTTTGAGAAAGTCAAAAAGTTCAGTTTTTGCTTTAATAATATTTTCGAAACTGCCAAATCTACCGATATGTGCTCTGCCTATAGTAGTTATCAAACCATGTGTAGGCTTGGCAATCTCACAAAGCAAATTAATATCACCTAATTTAGCTGCTCCCATTTCTACTACTGCTATTTCATGAGTTTTATTTAATTTCAAAATCGTTAGAGGTAAACCAAGTTCATTATTAAGATTGCCTTCAGTAAATAGTACATTATATTTAGTAGAAAGCATTTTAGCTATCAATTCTTTAGAAGTAGTTTTCCCATTAGAACCAGTTATAGCTAGTACTGGAATAGAAAAATGCTTTCTGTGCATTTTAGCTATATCTACAAGTGTTTGGTAGGTATCTGGTACGATGATACATCTATTATCATCTAATAGCTCAGTTCTATTAGTAATGCAATACAGGGCACCATTATTAAAAGCATCTTCCACATAAGCATTGCCATCACTATTTTCGCCTTTAATAGCTAGNNATAGCTAGAAATATCTGTCCATTTTTTGTAGATCTACTATCTATGCTTATGCCTGCACTATTGATAAAAATATTATAAATTTCATCTAAAGACAGTTTCATTAATGACCAAGAATTTTTATTTCACAAAAATAATATTTTTTAGCAAGTTAAATATTATGTTATTGAAATAAGTGTTTAGATAATAAATTTTGCTAAAAATTTTTATAATAAAAAATACCTTTACAATAAATCGTAAGCTATAATTAAAACCACATTGGGAAATGATTTGTAATAAAACAAGCAAAAATTATGGTTTAACATAGTTTAATATAGTTTAAGGTAGTTTAAACATTTTGTTTTAAACTTCTAAACCTTTAAACTAATCAACTTCACCCTTTCTCCCATTCACCCACTCTCCTCCTCAACTCCTCAACTCATCACTCATCTCACTTTCTCCTCAAAAAAATAGCAAATATCAAAGGAATTATATAATTTTGAAGGAATAAAAAAAGAGGTTATTATGAAAACAAAAAATATTATTTTATTAATTTTAATTTCCGTTTTGATAGTTTTTGCAAACTCATGTAGAAAACCAAGTGATGGATGCACTTGGCAAAGAACTTTAACGAATATGCACACAGGTTTATGTAGAATGCAAACTCCAACAAGTTATGAAGAAACTTATGGAGCATGTATAGGAATAGATAGTTTGGATACTTGTAAATATGATTACCTTAAAATACGTTTAACATTTGAATCTGCTTATGTATCACAAAATACTTGTAGTAGTCCCCAAGATTCTATTATTGGAAAGATTGAAGATATTATAGTTATTTGCGAAAATGACTATAATGACAATTATAAAATAAATGATACGATAAATGATATTCTAAATGTTATATATACAAATTCCAAAGGTATGCCTATTGCTTCTCCATTGCCATTAAATGATTATTTACAGACTAAACCAATATGCTCTGGTGGAATAAATCTATTTCTATCTCAACCTCCCAATGCAGCATCCATACAATCATTTAGAATAATTTATAAAGAAACTAACGGAAAAATGTTTTCAGCGATAACAGTACCTATTTATATAATGCCATAAATAAATTATGGACAAATTTTAAATTTTGTATTGGTTATATTTAGATAAAAAAATAATTTTTTTGTATATCAAAAAAATTATATAATATTGCATATAGTTTTTTCAAATATGAATATAAAACACATAAAAATAACAAATATGAGGCGATCGTCTAGTTTTTTAGTAATTAAGTCAAATAATAAAATAGCTATTTTATTATTTTGCATTTTAAACATGTTAAATTTTTCAAATTCTTATTGTCAGGATAAATCATACTTCGTATGGGGTAATAATTTAAATGACACAGATAAATTGGGTAGTTTAAATTATGCTCATTTAAATTTTTATACAAACAATATAAAAAGAGGCTATTTCAGTAAAGATGGAGATGTTTACCTATTCACAAATGCATATCTTAGTAAAAGTCTATATTTAGATAGTATAATACAAGCAACATATTTATCTATTTTACAGGATGCACATGTAAAAGGCGTATTGAGAGTGGGTAATACTATATATATAAATGGGTCCATAGTGCCTGGCCAAGGAGAGCTATCAAGAGACGAGATATCAGCAAGTAAAGATGCGATAACTTTTGGTAGAATGCCTGATGATATAAATAAATTTTCTGATATCAGGTTTGGCTTTGGCACACAACAGCCGATGGTAAATTTTCATATAAAAGGTAGATCATATACCGCACCACCAGATGTTTCCATTAAATCTACAGGAAATCCTCAAATAAGTGGTACAACATTAAGAATAGAAGATGAAAAGTATGGTGGGGTTTTACCTATAGGGAATAGTACAGGCACATGGTGGGATTTCACAGCTAGTGATAATAATAATAAACTCTATATAGGAACAAAAGCTTATGATGAAGCAAATAAACCATATACAAATAATCTAATAGCTGTAACTACTAGTGGTAATGTGGGCATTGGTACGATTTATCCAAAACAAAAATTACATGTAAATAATGGGAATATTTATATTAGTAGCAAGATTCCAAGTTTATTATTTAGTAATAATGAAAATAATTCTTTTGGTAATTTCGGTGTTGAATATTTAGCTGCAAATCAGATAAACAATAATTATGCAGGATTAAACTTTTTCATACCAGCAGCTAATCCTAATAATAACAAAAATTTCATTTTTCATATATCAGATAATGGTAATGTGGGCATAGGTACAGGTAGCCCATCAGCGAGATTAGATATTAATTATCATACAACTGGTGATTATGCATATGCTTCGATAATAAATTTATCTGGGGATTATACTAATCATTGTAAAGCATTTACTGTATTGCAAAATGGTAATGAAGCCTTTGTGGTATGGGGTAATGGTTTAGTGAATGTAAATAATACATTATATGCAAAAGCTGTAAAGGTGAGGTCAAATCCTATGAATCCTTGGCCAGATAATGTCTTTGAATCAAACTATAAGTTAATGCCATTAAAAGAATTAGAGCAATATATATCACAAAACAAACATCTACCCAATATCCCTACCCAAGACGAAATCTCAAAAGATGGTATGGATGTGTATGAGATGAATGCTGCACTATTAAAAAAGGTAGAAGAGCTAACGCTTTATGTTATTGAGTTAGAGAAAAGGATAGATAAAATAGAAAAAGATAAATAAAGGGTATTATATGAAAAAATATATTTTTCTATTAATTTTAATTCTTATAAGTTTAAATTCATTTTCTCAAATTATTACAAAAGAAGAAGCATATCAAAAATCAATTTCTAATTTATATGTACAAAAAAATCACAACAAATCAGACACTGGCAATCATTCATACTTTGGGATTAATTTAGGTATAAATAATTCTAATTTTTATAGTTTCTCTGATTATCATGATGAATATTATTACATGCCATACATTAATTATGACTTTTCATTATTTTATATTGAAAATACTAATAAAAATACTTTTTTAGGTTTTGAATTAGAAAATCAGAATATTAGTATAAAATCATATACATTATATTTCACTGTTTCTACATATGATGAGCAACATATAAAGTATAATCTTAATTTTATGAATTTTTACCCTTTATTTGGTATTTATTTAGTCAATGATGATAGAGTAAAAATTTCACTTAATATTAGCCCATATGTAGGTTTTTTGGTTTACTCTAAAGCAGTAGGTATAGTGAAAGAATCTGATTGGAAACAAGTAGTAGATACTGCTGGTAACATCATTAATATACCGATTATAGAAACATATAATATAAATGATAGCCCTGTCAAAGATAAATCTAATTTTAATTTTGGCTTTAGACTTGGCTATAATATAATGATAGATTTAAATAAAAATTGGACAATGTTTTTGGTAAATAATTATTCTATGGGTTTAGTAAATATGATAGATGAATCTAAGTTATATAATATGACATTTCAATTAGGGATATCCTATAAATTCAATAATAATTTTTATAAAAAATGAAAAAAATAATTATGAAACGTGCTATGTTATTTTTAATTTATTTTAATATTTCAATTTTTTCTTGGTCACAAGAAATTGATACTAATCAATTTACAACTTTCAAAGCTTATTTAGACAAAAAAAATTGTGAAAGAGCCACAATACCATTAAATAATGATATATTTAATAATCAAAATTGTTTTAAATACTCTGATACATTCATTTTAGTTTTAGAAGATTATTTTAACGATAATATATTAGATACTAATATATGGCTCCAACATTTCCCTTGGGGACATGAGCTTAATGAATGTCCTGATGTGTATTTTTTAAATGATAATGTAAAAATAGAAAATGGTATATTAAAACTTATTGCTAAAAGAGAACCAGGTTATTATGAATCTTGGCAATGGGATAATAATGGTAATTTCTATACATCGCCCAAGTATTTTAAATATACATCTGGAATGATATACTCTAAATTTCAATTTTTTTATGGTAAATTTGAGATTCGTTGTAAATTTCCCCAAGGTAATGGATTATGGCCAACATTTTGGTTATATGGTGGTAATGTTCACAATGAAATTGACATTTTTGATAATAAAGGTAATTTTGAATACCAATATGGTATAATACATTATTCTTATGAGGAAAAAAATGAATGTAGATTTCATAAATCAAATATTGATCTTTCACAATGGCATACTTATACATGCATTTTTTTATATGATAAAATCATTTGGATGATCGATAATGAAATAATAAGAACTTTATATCACTTTTCGACTACAGATGGTAAAGTATTTGAATGTGGAAATAATGTTCCTTCTGGTTATTATAATGAGCTTATATCTTATCCATGTGAAATTATGAACTTAATATCGTCTCTTCAAATAGTATCTGGAGAAGGTCAACCTGATGAATCTACTCATTTTCCATGTATAATGGAAATTGATTATATTAAGGTATGGCAATTAAAAAGAAATTTTAAATGTTGTATTCCATATAAATTATATGAGGCAACAAATAAATTACCGACTAAAACTCATGTTGAAAATTTTATTAAAGCAGGTAATAATATTGGAATACCTGATATAAATGGTGATGTTATTATTACATCAAATCAAAATGTTACTTTTAAAGCTGGCGAATCTATAGATTTATTACCAGGGTTCACAGTAGAGGCAGGTGCTAACTTTACAGCAGAGATTCAAGATTGTAACCAAATGACAAATTCTGAAGGTGAAGATATCATTATAATTAATATTCCTGATGAATTTTCACCTGATGGTGATGGAGTAAATGATAAACTATGTATTGAAGTAACTGGTGCGACTAAATATGATATCTATGTTTCTGATTATAATTGGCCTTATGATCAATATTATATCAGAAAAAATATACCTATAAGGTCAAATCATTTTTGCGTTTGGGATGGAAGCTGTGACTATAGCGATATAAATTGTTTTCTTTATCATAAGTGTAATAGAAAAAGAAATATTGGATTTAAATTTTCTAATTGTGACAATAGTGTGTATAAAACAAAAACAATCAATGTAAAATGTTCAAATAATAAATCTGAAATAGATAGCTTTTTTAATCATAATATTGATTCATTAAAATTCAATACAATTTCAAATAATTTGAAATTCAATTTAGTTCCAAATCCTACTTTTGATATTGCTAATATATCATTTAATTTATGTGAACCCATTAACATACATTTGTATTTAACTAATTTATCAGGGAATATTATAAAAGAAATATTTAATCAAAAATTTGATGAAGGATTACATAATATAAACATAGATGTTGTAGATTTAGCTCCAGGTACTTATTTTTGCGTTTTTGAAACTCCTTTAGGATTTTACAAAATAAAATTTATAAAAATGTAATTAATAGAATTTCTATTCAAAAAATCATAATTATGAAGCGTTTATTATTTTTAATTTTATTATTAGCCAATGTTGGCATTTATTGTCAAAATACTGAAAAAACTAATGGATTAGTCTCTCTGGGTTTTTTCTTTTCACCAAACTACAGCTATAGACATTTAGAGTACGATGATAGTATGATAAATATAGTAGAGGCAAGAGAGTTTTATGAGAAACCGGCCTTTGGCTTCAATACAGGTTTGCAAATATTTTTTAATGTTACCCCCTGGTTAGAGATAGAATCTGGATCTCAATTATATCAACAAACTCACAAGCTTAAAGATGTTCCAATAATGTTTTATGACTCTATTATGGGCTATTCAACTGGTAAATATGAGTATAATTATATTTGTTTACCATTAAAACTAAATTTCTATTATAAAAATAAAAAATTTTACATAGGAGCAAGTATAGGATGTATGTTAGATTTCTATATTAATGCAAGGCTTAAATCTAGAGTGGAATATAACGATGGTGTTAAAGAGATAATTATAAGTGATATTAATTATCTTGATCCATATAAAACTGCATTCAATGTAATGGGTAGTGTTTTTACAGGTTATGATTTTAATAATAAATGGAGCATAAGATTAGAACCAATATTTAGATATTCACTTACACCTATTGAAGATGCACCTATCCAGCAATACAATTATTCTTTAGGTGGACAATTGGGCATAATTTATAATTTTAATAAAAAATCAGAGTAATGAATGTACGAACCGTATATGATTTAATACAGAACTAAATATAAAATTATGAAAAACAAACATCTACCTGATATCCCCACCCAAGACGAAATCTCAAAAGATGGTATGGATGTGTATGAGATGAATGCCGCACTACTAAAAAAAGTAGAAGAGCTAACGCTTTATGTTATTGAGTTAGAGAAAAGGATAGATAAAATAGAAAAAGATAAATAAAGGGTATTATATGAAAAAATATATTTTTCTATTAATTTTAATTCTTATAAGTTTAAATTCATTTTCTCAAATTATTACATCAGAAGAAGCATATCAAAAATCAATAAATTTCTTTGAATTCAAAACTAATTATACAATACCTGTAATATCAAAGTCATATGATGTATTGCAAATAGCAGACAATGATACAATATTTATGTACATAGTTAACATAAGCGATGTAGGATGGGTATTAATTTCTGGTTTTGGTACTGCAGGTCCTTATTTTGCTTATTCTACTCAGGGTTCAGTAGATATTAATAATATACCACCAGCAGCTGAAATGTGGTTAGATTATTATAAAAATATAGTGCGATGGTGTATAAATAATCCATCGGATACAAATTTTTATCAGAAGGATTTTGTATCAAAAATTAATGAAAAATCTTTATCTCAAGGTCAATTTTATTTAATACAAACACAATGGGATCAAGGATATCCTTTTAATAAATATGCTCCAGTTTGTAATTATTGTGATGATAATATTAGCCCAGCTGGATGTACTGCTATAGCAATGGCACAGATAATGAGATATTGGGTACATCCTTTAAATAATTATGATTGGTGTAATATGAATAAAACATATTATAGTATATATACAAATGAAGAAGCCGAAGCTGTTGCAATTTTATTAAAAGATATAGGTGAAAAAATACCTATAACGTATTGTTTTTTTAATACATGCAATTCATTTGGGTGGCCTAATGATGTTAAAAATGCACTTAAAGATAATTTTGGATATAGCGATGATATAGATTTAATTGTAAGAAAATGGCATATGAAAAAATGGAAGGGCATTTTAAGAAATGAACTTAATAATTTAAGGCCTATTTTTTATTCTGGATGCAAAAGTATATTTCCTAATGAATGTCATTCTTTTATATGTGATGGTTATGATTATGATAATATTAATAATTTTCATTTTAATTTTGGTTGGAATGGTAGTTGTGATGGATTTTATTATTTTTTTGATTCTATAGTTCCTTCTGATATTGATTATAATCAATATCAGAAGGCTATTATAAATATTAAACCAGGATACATAACTAGTTGTAATACATTTATACAAATTTCAGAATCTTTTAGAAATTTATTTATACCTATTTCAAACGTATTATATTGGACTCCATTAGCGGGTACAATAAATACAGCACTTCCACCAAATAATGTTATTATCAAAAATGGTGAAACAGCTACATATAGTGCTTATAATGAAATAAATCTAAATGAAGGATTTACAGCTGAAGCTGGTTCAAATTTTACTGCTGAAATTGTACAATGCCCATTAGATTGTAAATATCCACCTGTATATATTAATACAATGTCTATATTAAGTGAATATTATAATTATGATGAAGTGAATAATATGATAATAGATACATTAATTAATAGTGAAATAACAATTTCACCAAATCCATTTACAGATTTTATAGAGATAAAAAATAATATAATTCAAATTGATAAAATTGAAATAATAAATATGCATAGTAAAGTAGTTTACGAAAAAAATAATATAGGGAATAGCATTTATTTAGGCTTTTTAGAAAATGGTATATATTTGCTTAAAATATATACAAGTGATAATATTTATGTTAAAAAAATTATAAAACAATGAAACGTATATTAAAAATCATTTTATTTTTTCTATTCCTATTTTTTCAATTAGGATTGTATGGGCAGGAGAAAAAGTTTTCTATGGGATTAAATTTTACTCCAAGGTACGACTATTATTCAGAAAATATTAATTTTAATAGATCCTTTGTAGAAGGCAATTTTGATAATAGCAATTTTGGATATTATACAGGACTTAATTTTACATTTTATGGCAAAAAAATAAATAAACATGTAGGGATTGGATATGCAAGATATAAATTTAATGTAAACTATAATTATGACACACCTATATGCCCTTATGATTCTTTTGTAATAACAAAAAGTTTCTATAAAATTAGTAAAATAATATTTACTGCTGGTATATCAAAACAAATATATAGTTCAAATAATTTTTCTATTATGCCTTCATTAAATTTAGAGATACCGCTTTTCCCATTTTTCCCTCCATCAACAGAATATTTTTTATATTCTAACAAAAATAACTCATATAATGGTGTTGTTAATTATTTCAATTTATTAGATAATATGTTTAAATATCCAATTATAAATTTGAATGCACAATTTGTTTTTTATTCACAAAGTAAAGTGGGCTTTATATTGTCTCCATTTATAGAAACAGGAATAGATTTTTGGAATAATCCACGATATTCATATACTTTATCAACTGGAATATCTTGCGTCTTATCATTTAATTTTCAAAAAAAATAAAAATAATTAATTATGAAAAGGTTTATAAAAAATATAATTTATTTATTAATAATAGTCTTTTTTATTTTAGCAAATAGTTCTTGCGAACCAACTAATTATGGGCATTATAAGTTAAATAAAGTGTATATTATTCAAAATTCATTAAGTGATAGTTTTAATTATAAATATGATTCATTGAAATTTAAAATTATTCATGACACAAAACCTGATTTAATTTTATATGATGAAGGATCATCTGGTATATATAATATTAGTCTAATAGATTATTACAAAACTATTAATTTTTTTACTGTTAATGATTATAGCATTGTTTATAAAGCAGGTAATAACATTAACAATATAATTAATTTAATTTATTGTTCTAATGTACATTTCAGACTACCATGCATTGAGAGTTTAATTAATTATAATAGTGAATGCTTAAGTTATGATTGCGAGCAAAATAAATGTTTTTGTAGAGATACTATATCTTTCCAAAATGTAGATCAATTTATGCAAAATGTTCAATGTAAACGAGCAAATCCAATAGAACTTACGTTAAACACACCACCCGACAGCACAGTATTATTTCAGATAAAAGCCGAGATAGAGCTATTAGATGGTAGGCAGTTTACACTTTATTCAGAGCCAGTATATATAAAGCCATAAATGGGGAAAGATAGAAGTATTAAAAATCACAAAATGGATATATAATAGCAATTGCTACCAAAAATAGTCTCTATCGCTTGATTTTCATTAATGATCAAGATTTTTATTTCACAAAAATAATATTTTTTAGCAAGTTAAATATTATGTTATTTTTTTTATTTCTATTAATTTTGCTTTTTATAAAACTATGAATATGGAAAATTTCAAACCATCAATTGATGAAAAAGTAAATTTCGATAGTAGTAATTTTTTTGTATTTTTAATAAAATGGAGAAAAATATTGATTATAACTACATTTGTGGCAGCAGTGATAGCAGCTATTATTTCTTTATTAATAAAAGAGAAATATGAAGCCAAGGTTACGATGTTTCCTACAATGAGTAATGCTGTATCTAAAGCTTTGATAACAGATCAATTTGGTAATGAAGATATATTGCAATTTGGAGAGGAGGAGCAAGCTCAGCAAATGATTCAAATATTAAAATCTAATGAGCTACGAGATACTATTATTAAAAAATTTAATTTGGCTACTCATTGGAAAATAGATCCCGAATCTAAATATGCACGCACAAAATTGTATGAAGAGTATAAAAGCAATATTAAATTTAGAAGGACAGAATACTTATCAGTAGAAATTATTGTAAGAGATGAAGATCCTGTCTTAGCAGCAGATATAGCTAATTCTATTGCTGAGCTTTTTGATACTATGAAATTAAAAATTCAACGACAGAGAGCATTAGAAGGTTTTAGAATAGTTGAGCGTACTTATTTAGATATTCAAAATCAAATTAAACAAAAAAGAGATTCTCTCATGTGGTTGAATGAGAAAGGCATCGGAGATTATAATCTGCAGGTAGAGAGATTAACTGAGGCCATTGGTAGAGAAATTGGTAGAGGCAACTCTCAAGCTGTCAAAATATTGCAAACCCAATTAGATACTATTACTAAATATGGAGCTGTTTATAAACAATTAAATGAACAATTAGCTTTGTTAAATAAACGATTAGTAGAATTTCAACAGAAATATGATGAGGCTAGGATAGATGCTTTTAGTCAGTTACCACAAAAGTTTGTCGTCGAGAATGCTTACCCTCCTGATCGCAAAGCTTATCCTGTGAGATGGTTAATAGTTGTAGTTTCTGCTTTGTCTGCTTTTGTATTAACTCTTATTTGCTTGATTTTTTATGAAAATTATGAAAAATATAAAGACAAAATAATTAAGAGTGATAAATAAATCTAATAAATTATTAGCTGATAAAACTGTACTGTGGATAGTAATAGCTGCTCTTATCTTTGCAGCTATTAATGCTATTGCTATGGGATTTGAAATTTATTTTATTTTTTTACTTCCTTTTGTATTATTATTATTATTTTATTATTTTTTTTCATATGAAAAATTATATCTTGCCTTAGCAGTAATCATCCCTTTTTCAATAAGTTTAGAGATCCTTGATTACAATTTGGCATTATCTATACCATCTGAACCTATTTTATTTTTATTATTGATTTTGACTTTGTATAGATTTATCTCTACAAGTTCTTCAATTGGTTATGCAAATCATTCTATAACAATAACTATTGCAATTTATTTTGTTTGGTTAATAATTTCTTCTTTATTTAGTCAAATGCCAATAGTATCATGGAAATTTGTTTTAGCTAGGGCTTGGTTAATGTTACCGGCATTTTTTCTAGGTGTACCTATTTTTTTTAAAGACATTAAATATCAAAAATATTTGTTGAATATATTTTTGATATCTATAGTAATTATTGCAGTGATATCAACTATTAAGCATGCTCCTTATAATTTTGATTTTAAATTATCCTATTTAGCTTGTCAACCATTCTATAGAGATCATACTATCTATGGAGCTGCATTATCATTGATAATCCCATTTGCTTTTTTTCAAATTTTTAATTCTAAAAATAAATTTAATAATAGGGCATTGTATTTTATTTGTTTTTTATTATTAACATTGGGCTTAATACTTTCATCTAGTAGAGCAGCATGGTTAAGTACAGCTGTAGCTTTAGTGGTAGGAGTTATAATTTTATTAGGGATTAAATTTAGGTATATATTATTGGGTATAGTTGTGGTAGCCAGTGCATTTCTGGTGAATTATCAAAGTATTATGTTTCAGATGGAACGCAATACAAATGTTTCTAGAAAAAATGCTGCTTCTCATGTACGTTCCATAACTAATATTTCAACCGATTTGAGTAATACAGAGAGAATTAATCGTTGGGTATCTGCTTTAAGAATATCAAAAGATTATCCTGTTGTGGGTAGTGGACCTGGTACATATCAATTTATTTATGCTCCATATCAATTACCACAATATCAAACATATATAAGTACAAATGTAGGAAATAAAGGTAATGCACATAGTGAATTTCTAGGACCTCTTTCAGAAACTGGTATTCCTGGTATGCTTTCTGTCATTGCTATAGTGATATCTCTATTTATAACTGGGTTCAAATTATTTTTTAAATTAAAACATTTGGATCGTGAAAGAGCAATTATTGTTTTATCTGTTACTATAGCACTTTTAGCTTATTTTTTACATGGATTTTTAAATAATTATTTAGAAAGTGATAAAATTGCTTTTCCTGTATGGTCATATGCTGCTTTATTGACTGCTAATTATTATTGGCTATATTGGTATAAAAAAGAAAGTACAGTTAAATAGGGTAGAGAAGAGGTGGTTTTGAGAAATGGTGAAAGAGAAAAAATGTCAGAAAAATACTTGTAATGGGCTAAAATAAAAACTTTAAACTGTTATTATTTTTTTATTAAAATTCAATATTTTTTGGTGTTCGAGGGAAAGGAATCACATCACGGATATTTCCCATACCGGTAACAAAAAGCATAAAACGTTCAAAACCAAGGCCAAAGCCACTGTGCGGTGCCGAACCGAATTTTCTAGTTTCTAAATACCACCATACATCTTTCATAGGCACATGATTTTCTTGTATTCTTTTTAATAATTTATCATAATTGTCCTCTCTTTGGCTGCCACCAATTATTTCACCAACACGAGGTACGAGTACATCCATAGCTTTTACCGTTTTGTCGTCGTCATTCAGCTTCATATAGAATGCTTTTATTTCTTTTGGATAGTCTGTCAATATCACAGGTTTTTTAAAATATTTCTCTACTAAATATCTTTCATGTTCAGATTGCAAATCTACTCCCCAATAAATGGGGAATTCAAAATTTTGATTTGAATTTTTCAGAATTTCTATAGCATCAGTATAAGTTAATCTCTCAAAAGGAGTATCTAAAACGTGATTTAGTCTATCTAATAATTCTTTATCATACATGTTATTTAGGAATTCTAAATCTTCATAGCAATTTTCTAATAAATATTTAATTAAATATTTTATGAATTCTTCTGCAAGGTTCATATTATCTATAATATCATAAAAAGCCATTTCTGGTTCTATCATCCAAAATTCTGCTAGATGTCGAGTGGTATTGCTGTTTTCTGCCCTAAATGTAGGTCCGAAAGTATAAATTTCTCCTAAAGCTAAAGCTCCCAATTCACCCTCTAATTGTCCTGAGACTGTTAGAGCAGTTTCTTTGCCAAAAAAATCTTCGGAAAAATCTATTTTCCCATGATCAGTGAGAGGTAAATTGTATAAATCTAATGTAGTAACGCGAAACATTTCGCCCGCTCCTTCGCAATCACTAGTAGTGATGATAGGAGTATGGAAATAATAAAATCCTTTATCATTAAAAAATTTATGAATACTATAAGCTAAATGGTGTCTAATTCTAAATATTGCACCAAAAGTATTAGTGCGTGGTCTGAGGTGTGCTATTTCTCTAAGAAATTCTAAGCTATGACCTTTTTTTTGTAAAGGGTATTCATCTGCTGGTGACTCGCCATAAAGCTCTATTTCATTAGCATGCAATTCGATAGGCTGTTTAGGAGCTGGTGATGCTACTATTTGCCCTTTTACACCTATAGCACTGCCAGTAGTTATTTTTTTTAAAAAATCTTCATTAAATTTATCATGATCTACTACAATTTGTAAATGATTTATTGTACTGCCATCATTTAGAGCTATGAAACTAATGTTTTTGCTTTCACGCCTTGTACGTACCCAACCTTTAACTAAACAATCATTCCCTATTACATTATTGGGATCTGCCTTCAGTAATTCCTTGATTTTTATTCTTTGCATTAGATAATATTTTTTGCAAATTTCGTAAATTTTAAAAACATAGAGATAATAAATTTATTGAATTAGGCGTTTAGCTAATAAAGTTTTTTTCAACATTTTGTATTATGTGAATAACTATACAATAATNNCTTTACAATAATTAGTAAGCTCTAGCAATACCGCATTGGGAAATGATTTGTAATAAAACAAGCAAGCAGGGATGGCAATAAGGGTTTACACTGTTTGAGCAAGCTTTAGCTTGCGAGTTTGTAAACCCACAGAGGTGATTGCGTAGTTTTATCAAATCATTTCCCTTGCGGAGACTTTTCTTTTGTTACTTTTCTTTGTGTAGTTGACAAAGAAAAGTAAATTAAGTAAAAATTTATTTAAAAATCAATTATACTCAAAAGAAATTTTGTTATTATCTAAACGCCCATTTCAATAAATTTATTTATAACAACTTTCTCTAGAGGGGAAATTGGGTTCTATAACGTTTATTGAGGGTAAATTATTTTACCACAAAGAACACAAAGATATTACACAAAGTTCACAAAGTACCTCTTATAACCCTTTTTATTTCATCTTTTAATAAAATAACATTAAAGTTTATCATTCTCTTTCATTATTTCTCTGTGTTCTTTGTGCCTTCTTTGAGAGCTTTGTGGTTAATATTTAACAGTACAATATTAATAAATTTCATTTTTTTGAATATTTAATCAAATATTTAAAATTAATAATTATTTTTACAAAAAAAATGTCAACAGTAGAGGTAGTATTAAGTCCATTATTTCTAGATAATAATAAAATTTTTACAAAAGCTCCATATAATATTGTGGTTATAGATGTGCTAAGAGCTACTACGAGCATATGTACTGCTTTTATGAATGGTGCAAAAGAAATCATTCCATTACAAAAAGAAACAGAGACATATGAATATAAGAATAAAGGTTATATATTAGCAGCTGAAAGGGATGGTATCAAATTGCCACATGCAGATTTAGGAAATAGCGCCGATGAGTTTACAGTAGAAAAAATTAAAAATAAATCTATAGCATATTTCACTACTAATGGCACTAAGACTATTTTAAAAGCTCATTCATTAGCTCCCGTTTATTTGGGGTCTTTTCTAAATATCAAAATATTATCTGATTATTTAATAAAAGATAAAAAACCAGTAGTTATAGTATCTAGCGGATGGAAAGATTATCCAAATATTGAAGATACTCTTTGTGCTGGTGCTTTTGCCCAATATTTATTATTAAATGAATATTATTGTTTAGAGGATGGGACAAATATTGCATTAGATTTATGGGAATTGGCTAAAAATAATTTAGAGTCATATATCAAAAAGGCATCACACTACAAGAGATTGCATGATAAACTTAATCTATCATATATAGTACCTTATTCATTACAGCTAAATATTGCTCATGTAGTACCTTATTATGATGGTGCAAAAATCATTAATATATTTTAAAAATTAATTTTGTTGTTTATTTAGATTTTTTTATGTAATTTTGAAATAAATAAGTTATCACATGGGAAAATTAATTAAAGAAGTAATTATAATTTTATTGATGAGCTTGTTATCAATAAATCTTTTTGGATGGGGATTTTTTGCTCATCCTAGGATTAATGAACATGCAGTTTATTGTTTACCACCAGAGATGGTAGGTTTTTATAAAAAACATATCGACTATATATCGCAGCATGCTGTAGATCCAGACAAACGTTCACATGTCAATCCTATAGAAGCTGCTCGTCATTATATGGATATTAATCATTATGGTGAATATCCCTTTGATATGGTTCCTAAAACATGGAAAGAAGCTGTAAATAAATACACAGAAGATACTTTATATGAATATGGTATATTGCCATATCATCTCATTAAAATGTATTATCAACTTGTAGATGCTTTCAAAGAAGGTGATGCTGGTAGAATATTATATTTGAGTGCGAATATAGGACATTATGTAGCAGATGCCCATGTACCCCTACATTGTAATATGTATTATGATGGTAGAAATCCATCAGAAAAAGGCGTTCATGCATTATGGGAAAGTAGATGCGTAGAGGTACTTTATGATAATTTTAATTTGTTTGTTGGCAGAGCTAAATATATTTCTAAACCAGCTGATGAATTTTGGAATTGGATTCTAAATGGATATTTGCAGAGCGATACAGTTCTAAATGTATTCTCCTATATTATAAAACAATATACTCCTTCAGAAATATATACTTTAGAAGATAGAAATAATGTAGTTATTAAACAGTATTCTAGAGAATTTCTTAATGATTTTAATACTATGCTACAAAATATGGTAGAGAGAAATTTCAGAAAATCGGTATTAGATGTTGCCTCTTTTTGGTACACTGCATGGGTGAATGCAGGACAACCTAATCTAGATATATTAGATGATAAAGATTTTTTAGCTAATCAGAAAAAAGAAGAAGAAGAGCTAGACTATTTATGGAAGCATGGCAAACCACTAGGGCGACCAAATCCTGAATAATTTATATGATAATTGATAATTTAATCATTGATAATGAGTTATTCACATCATATTTTGCTTGTGATTTAAACAAATGTCATGGTATATGTTGTGTAGAAGGTGAAGCAGGTGCACCTATAGAAAAAGAAGAAGTTACCTGGTTAGAAGAAAATATTGAAAAATATTATGACTTTTTAGATGCTGGAGGTAAAAAATCTATAGATGCAACAGGTGTTTACGAGTTGGACATCCAAAGTGACATAGTTACTCCACTAAAAGATACTGGAGACTGCGCATACGCTATTGTAGAAAATAACTGCACTATTTGTATCTTCGAGAAATTATTTACAGAGGGATTAATTGAGTTTTATAAACCAATCTCATGTCATTTATATCCTATTAGAGTGTATAAATTAATAGGATTTTATCATTTAACTTTGAATAGATGGCATACATGCTCAGCTGCTTTTGATTTAGGAAAAAAACAAAGGATACCTGTATTGTTTTTTGTCAAAGATGCATTAAAACGAAGATTTCCAAATCAAGTGGATAGAATTTTAGAGAATGTCAAAGAAATTTAAATGTAATTTAATATTTTTATCATTTTCTAATGTAAATTTATAAAGGATATTCTATTGTAAAATCTTTACAAAAAATTTTTACTAAACAACTATTTGATTTATTACGGGATAAGGAAATAAATCATTTATGCGTTTCATTAATTCCTCACTCTGCAGTGATAATTCATATTTTATTACTCCAGATTTAATATTGATATATAAAATACGTTTACGGATATCTAACGATAAAGTTTGCTCCGCTATATAGCTCCCTACCAATTCTTCCCAGTTATTTTTAATAATAGATATTACATATTTTTTTTCAACTCTATAATTAACTAAAGTCTTTCTTAGCATTTCACTTAATGGTACTGGGTCTCTCATAGTAAAAAATATAAAATTAAAATTTGGCAATTTTAAATAGATTAGTTTTTTGGCTATTTTGTTGTTTGAGAAAATATATACCACTGCTATAATTAAAGGGAACTATAATGGGTTTATCATTATTAGCTGATGATGAAATATGATAAATTTCTTGACCAGAAAGTGAGTATAAAGTAATATCATTATCGAGATTGGAATTTATCCATATATATAAATTATCATCAATAATAGAATATTTTAGATCTTCATAATCTTGATAGTTTGTTATAGACATTTGTTTACTAATAGTAAATTCAAAACCATCTGCTTGATATGTATCGTCTGTAATAAAATAAAATATTACTCTAGATGCATTAGAAGAGAATGAATGAGCTTGATTATTTTTATGAAAATTATATAGCAAAACATCTGTGCTATTGATTCTTTCATAAATTTTAAGTGTGTCACCAAAAGAAAGGTCAAATAGAGTAGGATTATAATTATATATTGAGCCTTCATTATTATTTATGAACCATCTACAGCTTGAATTTGGTCTATAATTATGGGAGCCACTTCCATCGGATAAAACAATTTCGGTGGGATTATTATATATGGTCAAAATTTTGCAAAAATCAGCTGGTTTACCATGATAATCTATCAAAAAACCTTTTTCTGTGTCTACGCTATCAGATACAAATTTTATAAAAATTGGATTATGATAAATATCTAATGTTGTTGGTACATTGTCGCCAGAAAATTTGTATAATATTTGCCCATTATCATCATTACCATTGTAGATATATAAAGTATCACCAGCCAATGTAGAGAAATATCTAAATGTTAAAGTAATTCTAGCTAAAGTATCAGGAATATTTATTAGCCATGTGCAATTCATATTATTTTCATAATTAGATAAATTTGGTGCACTAGATGTTATAGAACCTTCATGACTTGTTAATACATTATTTGAGCATGAATAGTTTGTGGATACGGGATAACAATCAAAAATAGCTTGATGTCCATATTCAAAATTATATCCAGGATTTAAGTTATTAATGTAAAAAAATCCATTATAATACCCACTCCATCCCCAATTGAAATGAAAATAATCATTATCTGAATATCCATCACATATGAATGCATGCCCACTATTTTCGTTAAAAGCAGCATATTGTAGAATTATTTTCTGATCTAGTTGTTCTTTAAGCATTGTAGCCCATTCATTATCTAAATATCCATCACGATATTTAAGACTTAAGTTAGAATTATAACCAAAATTATTTTTCATTTTACTTGCAGCAGTACTTAATTGAGCTCCAGAGCCATCAGGACTATATCCCATTTTAACGGCTACACCACAATGATAAATTAATTTGGCAATCTCATAGCTAGAATCTATAATAGCACTGGGCATTTTATCATAATCATAAGTTTGTTGATTCAAATTAACTGTTAATGTACCATACCCTTGTGTATAATGAATAACAAAACCTGTAGGATTGGTGGGATATCTATAATAAAACATATTCATAGCCATAGCTGTAGCTACACATCCAGCATAAACGTGTCCACATGGTCCATCTGGATCTGCGGGGCAAAGTGCATTATAACCGCAATCCTGATTCCAGTTAGCATATAATAATGGTCCTACTTGAGTTCTAGATTTGTAGTTTTTATTAATCAAAGCATCCCATTGTGCTTTGATTTCATTTGTAGCAGATAGATTATTTAGTCTAATATTTTTGATCTGAGTTTTATATTGTGTCAAAAAAATAGTTACACCTGGGCATATGCTATCTTTATTAGAGAATGTACCTTCATCCGAATATGCCAATATAGGCACAGCAGCATCATCACCAGATATTATTACATAGGCATTATTACTTTCAAAAACATATAATTCATCAGTAATTGCTAACCATTTTGGTAAATTAGCTTCAGTAACTACAATTTTTTCTGTGCTTTTATCTATTAATTGCAAATAATATTCCGCAATTTTATAAGCAATATTTTTACTAATTGGTGCACTAAATAATTGCACTGAAAATAGTAATAACAGAGATATAAATAGTTTTCGCATAATTTTTTTTATTTAATATACAAAATTAAAAAAATTTTTTGAATTTTTATTTCAAAAATTTATAAAAAACTTAAATTTTAACATCATAATTGCCAAAACTTACATCTGACTGATATATATCATCTTTTTTTGTAAAAATATCTTGGAAGATTCTTTTATAAATACCATTTTTTCTTGAATGCTTATAATAAGAAAATTTATTTTTAGGTAGTTCCTTGATTTGTTTAGGTGATATGTAAAAATATGTATAATTAGCAATATCTATTTTATTTCTATATAATTTTTCGTCTGGAAGTTCTTTAGTAATTAATGTAATAATACCTTTATTTAAGCATTCTTGCTCGATCCATTCAATTATTTGAGAATATTTTGGTTGAATTTTTTTGATATTAAAATCTCTATAAGCTGTATTACCTAATCTACGTATTGGGCGAATTTGTAATATGTCAATGTTATAATTATCTAAATACGATTTTATATTTTTAAGATCATCTACATTATCTGGATTGATAGTAAAATTTAATCTTAACCTAACGGATGGATATGTTTTTTTTAATTCTGAAATATCACTAAGAACTTGATGTAAGTGCTCAATTTTAGCTCTAGGCATCATTGATTCATAAATTTCTTTTGAGCAACCATGCATTGAAATTATTATTTCATCAAGTCCAGCAGTAAAATATTGTTTTATTTTTTCATAATTCAACACAGAAGCATTGGTAGTGAGAGATACATAAGGCACATGATGTTTTTTTGCTTCTTGAATTATCTTTTCATTATGTGGAAATAAAGTGGGTTCTGCTGCACATCCTATCTGAACTCTGATAGCATAATTAAAAAAATTGTTTGCTATAAAATCTATATCCTCTATTTTAAATTTATCTTTATCGGGCTTAAAATCTGGATCACTGAAATAACACATTACACACCTAAAATTACAATTTAATACTGGATCTAAAAAAATATTTAGATGTCTACGACGCAGCAAATATAAAATACTAAAGCCTAATATTTTTAATCTTTCATTTTTTAATAATCTATTTATTTTCAATATTTTATAATAATCCATTAGAAAAAATATTATCAATATTATTAATTTTATTTTATTATATTTTTAGAAATTTTTAAGAATTCATTTCTTAAATGTTCTATATCAGAAATATTTTTCACGCAAAAATCTGCTTTTTCGCATTTAAAATCATTTGGCAGCTGATGGCTATCTATTTGAATAAATCTATCGTAATCAAAAATATTATTTCTAGATGTTTTGATTCTTTCATATCGTACATCCAGTGGGGCATAGATACATATAGTAATATCACATATTTTGTCTAATTCATATTCAAATAATAAAGCAGCATCAATAATAATATAATTTTTATTGCAAGTGTTTATGGTTTTATTAATTATAGATGGAAGAAATTGAGAAAATAATTGTGTTAATTTATTAAATTTATCATCATGAGAATAAATAATATCAGAAATTTCTGTAGTTTTTAATTTATCACCATCTAGAGGATCTATACCTAAAATATCAATTACATTTTGTCTAAAAATATCATGGAAATACAACGTTTTAGCAGTAGAATCTAAATCTATTACGCAACAATCTAAATCACTAAACCACCTAGCAAAAGTACTTTTACCACTTCCTATATTTCCAGTTATCCCAATAATACATTTATTCATAATTAATAAATTACTTGATAGGATAGGAGAGAGGTTGAATTTTTATAATTTTATTTTTAATTTCAGAATTTGGCTCTAGTATTATAGAATCGTTACGATTAATAATTCGAAATTGATTTTTTGAAATAGGTTCTTTGGTTGATATATTAAAAGTATAATTGTTCTGATCATAAAGAAATGAAAAGGTCGTATCATAGTATTTTACGATATCGTAGTTAACGATTACTTTATTAATAGGTTTTTTAAATTTAACTTGTTCAGGTAAATTTGATAGTGAGACTGTATCAGATTTCTTGTTTAGATTATCAATATAAAATAGCTCAGTATTTAAAACATTAATGGTGTCAGCTTCAGTTTTTTTCAATAATACTTTCACTTTAGAAGGGGACACTTTTACATTAGCTACATCGTAATTATCACTCAAATTAATTTTATAATTAGGTTGTATTTGTAAATCTTTTTCTACAATGTTTAACCTATCAAATATTAAACTATCAATATTCAAATTTACCAAATTAATATTCAAATTATTCAAATAGTCTGTATTAATTTTAGAAATGATGTTGTTTTTAGAAATGATATAAGTAATAGTGTCATCTTTTTCATTTTTTATATAATTATTAATAACAATATAAAAGGTATCTTTAAAAATTTTATTATTTAGTAAAAATAAATACCCTTCACCTCTAAAAGTGCCAGTAGTATTAGTATCTATACTTAAATTATCAGTTAAGTCAATAGAAATATTTATTGGTATGTTAATATTCTGTGGAATAGATAATCTAAAAAAAAACCAGATTACAATAGTTGCTATTATAGCAAAAAGAGCACTATTAAAATCGATTTTCATATTTTAATAAAAATAAAAGACATGATTTTTTAAAAAAATTTTAATGAACCCAACATGAAAGAAATAAATCTAATTATTCATTGGGTTCATTAAAAATATAAGTTTAACAACAATGATTAAGATTCTCTATTAGTATTAGCGTATTGTTGAATTGAAGATTTCTCAATACGCAATTTACCTTGACCTTCTGTTTCTATAATTACTGTATTACCATCAATATCAGTTATTTTGCCATGAATGCCACCGATAGTTACTATATGATCTCCTTTTTTCAGATTGTCTCTAAACTTTTGCATTTCTTTATTCCTTTTAGATTGGGGGCGTATAAAAAATAGCCAAAAGATAAGAATTAAAAGGACAATCATAATTAAAGTAGACCACATGCTACCTTGTGCATTCTGAGCGCCCGTTGGTTGAGCGTAAAGGACGATGTTTAATAAATTCATAATATATTTTTTTATGGTTTTCTTACATTGGCTTTAATAGTGAGCTGTGACATACTTGGATTAGCATTAGTAGCGACAGTAATTACTTTTACTTGTTTACCTGATCTACCACTAGAATTAAATGTTACCTCTATAGTGCCACTTTCTCCAGGTTTAAGAGGATCTTTGGGGAAATCAGTTACTGTACATCCACATGTAGTAGAAACTGTAGTAATTACTAAATCATCTTTTCCTACATTATTAAATTTGAAAGAATATGAGACTTTTTCACCTTCCATAATATCGCCAAAATCATGCTCTATAGTTTCAAATTTAATAACAGCATTAGAAGTAGATATTTTATTATTTTCTATACTAGCAGGATTATTGACAATATCTGAAGAGATATTATTATTTTTCTTACATCCAATGAAACATATTGTAAGAATAAATAAAATTAAAAAATTATATTTCATAATTATTTCAGTAATTTTTTGCAAAAATAATAGAAAATTATGAAATAATAAAAATTATTTGCATAAAATAATGTGAATGATGAGTCAATAATTAATTAAATTAGGTTTTAAAAAGTTTATTGTGGGTAAATTATTTAAAGTATACAATTGTTATTTATTAGTCCACAAATGCACACAAATGATCAAAAAGAACAAAGAAAAAATCAATACAGGAGTGGATATGGGGAAAAACTATACAATCAATTAACAACTATGATATATCTGCGAAAAAATATTCTGTTTTTCTAAAATAATATAAACCTATAACAAATAATGATAAGGAAATTATTATACTAAGGATTAATCCAAAATTATTTATAGGTGTACTAAAAAGTCCAAATCGAAATAATTCTATAATTCCTGTCATCGGATTTAAATAATATAAAGTTTGTAACCAGGGAAGTTCTATTTGATTATTAGAATAAAATACTGGAGAGATAAAAAATAATAATTGCACTAAAAATGGTATTATATATTTGACATCTCTATATTTTACGTTTAATGCGCCAAAGAATGAGCCTATACCTAAAACTAATAAAGAAACTAATATAATGCAAACTGGTAAAATATAAATTATCTGCCAATTAGGAAAAACATTATAATATATCATTACTGGAATGTAAATTAATAAAGTTATAAAAAAATCAAATAAACTAACTAAAAGTGAGCTCATAGGGAAAAATATTCTAGGGAAATAAATTTTTTTTAAAATATTTGAATTATTTACAACGCTATTAGATGTAGCAGTGATGGCATTACCAAATAGATTCCATAGCATTACACCAGAAAGAACAAAAAGTGGATATGGTATATTAATGTCTCCTAATGAGACATTAACTGCGAGATTAAATAATACAAAAACAGCAGTCATAGCTATAGGTTGCAAAAAAGCCCATAGAAAACCTAAAACGGCTTGTTTGTATTTGATTTTAATATCTTTCCACGTCAAAAAATATAATGTGTCTTTGTAATAAATTAGTTCTTTAATATCAAAAAAATGCCATTTGGATGGTGGTTTGATCTCTATTTCCATGTTTTGCCTTATCAAAAGTTTACAAAATTAACTATAAAAATTATTTATAAAGGCAAAATTATCTGTCCTGTATCTAATTCTATATCTAAATCATCACTATCATTATCTGCAGTTTCATTATTGTCATCATCGGGGAAAATATTTTTTAACCAATCTTCGTTAGGTTCTTGAATATTTGTAATTTCTACATTTTTAATTTTGCTATTACTAATTTTTTTGCCTTTTGCTTTCAAAGAATTAATGGGAAATTGTTGATCGAGTTTAAGAATCTCCTTGGATTTATTGCTGTAGTTTATTTGTATGTCGCAGAGCCACTCTTTAGTAAAGAATAAAATTTCACAATTATTATCTTCTGGTAAAAAATAAATATTTCTATCTATGGTGAAATCTGGGATGAAACGTTTAATATGTTGAGATTTTTGGTCAATATTACGATAAATGACTGTATATAAAGATTGAATAGAAAATTTTTTGATAATTAAATAATTAGAATCGATGAATAAGCTCTCATTAGGTTTGGATATGCGATAATAACCATTTTTGTATATAATTATTAAATAATCATCATCAAGAAATTCTCCTAAGTCTCTACCTTTTCCTTCTTTATTAATACGAAGAGTTTCATCATCAAAATAGTAAGAAATACCTTTTAATGTTTGAATGCCTTGCTGCTTGACAGAAATATGTCTAATTAATTTTCTAGTAACTAAATAGCCAACAGTAGAACGATTTTTAATAGGGATATCTTTGAAATTAAAATCAATAGTTAAATTTTTCATTCTTGGTCGTGGCACTAGATGTATAGTTAAAATTTCTGCTTCTCCATTTTGATTTGCTTTGAAATAAAGAACTTTAGAGTTTGGAGTACCACGAGTATAGAAGTATTCTTTATCTCTAATGATACTTTTCACAAAAAATCTTTTGGCATACACTCCACCACTACTACCATCTCTATACAAAACATTATAGGTAGTTCTAGAGTCATTAGGATCATAGATAGCTACGTGAATTATATTTTCACCTACAAAGACTTTGTCATCTACTTTAATAACTTTAAAAGTGCCATCATCTTTGAAAACAATTAAATTACTCAGAGTAGAACAGTCGAAAAGATATTCATCTTTTTTAAGGCTAGTACCTACGAAGCCTTCAGCACGATTGACATAAATTTTTTGATTAGGTGCAGCTACTTTATCTTTTTCTATACTACCAAAAGTTCTAATCTCAGTGCGGCGTGTAAAATTTTTTCCGTAAGTATTTTTCAAATATTTAAAATGTTCTATAGAGTATTGAATAAGGTTGTTAAGATTTGCATTTACAACGTCGAGTTGTTTTTGTAGTTTAATCATTATCTCATCAGCTTTAAAAGCATCATATTTAGAAATACGTTTGATTTTAATTTCAGTTAATTTAATAATGTCATCACGGGTGATTGGACGATAAAATTGATTTTTAAAAGGCTCTAATCCTTTATCAATAGTATTTATAACATCTTCCCATGTTTCACACTCTTCTATATCCTGGTAGATATGATTTTCAATAAATATTTTTTCTAAACTAGCAAAGAGTAATTTTTCTAATAATTCTTGCCTTTCGACTTCTAAACTTTCTTTTATAAAGCTAACAATATTATCAGTAGTTTCCTTTAAAAGTTCGCTAATAGATAAAAAGACAGGTGTGTTATCATCTATTACCACACAATTAGTAGAGATTTTGATCTCACACTTAGTGAAAGCATATAATGCATCAATAGTCTGGTCTGGAGTAACGTCTGGTGATAATATCAGAGTTATCTCGACCTCAGAAGCAGTATTATCTTCTATTTTTTTAATTTTTAAATGGCCTCTATTAGTAGCATCTACTATAGAATCTATAAGCTGGCCTGTAGTAACTCCGTAGGGAATTTCACGAATTACAATAGTTTTATTATCAAGTATTTCTAATCTAGCACGAGAAATAATTTGTCCTTTTTTTTGACCATCATTATAGTTAGTAACGTCTATCAAGCCTCCAGAAGGGAAATCTGGGTATAAAGTAAAAGATTCACCTTTTAAATAAGAAATACAAGCATCCAAAACTTCATTGAAATTATGAGGTAATATGCGAACTTGTAAACTAACTGCTATACCTTCTATACCTTGTATTAATAATAAAGGGAACTTGATGGGTAAATAAATAGGTTCTTTATTTCTGCCATCATAAGAAATTTTCCAAGGAGTAATTTTAGGATTAAAAGCAGTCTCTAGTGCCAATTTAGACAATCTAGCCTCTATATATCGTGGAGCAGCAGCAGTATCACCAGTCAAAATATTTCCCCAATTACCCTGTGTATCTATCAATAATTCCTTTTGACCTAATTGTACAAGTGCATCACCTATACTGGCATCGCCATGAGGATGATATTTCATAGTATTTCCAATGATATTGGCTACTTTATTATATCTACCATCCTCTAGCTCATACATAGAGTGCAAAATACGACGTTGTACAGGTTTTAGTCCATCACGTATGTGTGGTATTGCTCTTTCTAAAATCACATAACTGGCATAATCTAAATACCAGTTTTCATACATTCCAGAAATAGTTTTTAGTGGTGTCTTTGATTTTGTTTCTTCTTGTTTTTTATCTAATTCTTCACCTTCCATAGTAAGTGCAAAATTAGTTTAATTATTGCTTATAACAAAGAAATGTATTTAAAAATATTTTAAAATAATGTTCAAATTATAAAATTATAATTCGATAAAAATTGATTCTTTTAAGCTTTTTTCTTTATTGCATTCCAAAAAATTAAAGGAATTTTATTTTGTAGAGCTGCTAGATAATCTTCATATAGACAAGGAATGAGAGTATGACGTTGTATATGAGTAGTATTTTTTATGGGTAGCTCTATCCACCATCTATCTGAGCGAGTACTTCTGTAAAAAATTAATTCATTTACAGGAGAATCCATGATAACAGTATATTTGAGCATTTGCGTTTTGGGAGTAAAAGGATAATCTTTTACTCGTAGAGAAACACCTTCTGCTATATACCATAAAGCCTGAGCAATAAGCTGCATAGTTTGATCTTCTAAATCCTTGTCTGGATTGTAATTATAAAAAGTAAAAACTGATGATTTATCAGACATACCAGCATAATATGATAATTGACAAAGTTCCTCAGCATACAATCCATTAGGAAGTGCAAGCATAGTAGCAGGAGCCTCAGATTTTTTCATAACATTCATGTCTATGCAAATAATATCAGAATTTCTAATATATGGTTCTGCAGATTTTATATTTTCGCGAATATCACCTAATCTCAATAAATCAAAAAAATTATTTTCAACCCATTGTAGTGCATCACCATCTGTCAGATAGCTTTGATATCCGATGAAAGTTGCAGTGTTTAAAAGTAAATTATTCCTAAAAATATAATCATGCCAAGGTAATAAATCTTTAGATTTTTCCCATAAATTCTCATTATTTATATCTATAAATGGTAAAATAAAAGCTAAATTATAATAACGTTTTATATGCTCATAAGCTTTATGAATTGCTAAAATAACAGATCTATCATCGCTAATAATAATCGGTACTATGCCTGTAGTTATTAAATCTGATAATACATATGCTAATCCATCAATGCTATCTTTAGCATTTACACTATTAATGAAAGAGCCACAATCTAATATTTGAACTTTATCTATATTGCTATATGAATATAAATAAGATCTGAGCTTTATTAAACTTGTAATAAATTTTTCTCTGTCATTATTGATAGAAAAATTGATAAGAGCTATAGTATTGATATCTGAAGGAATATTTTCATTTTTTTGTAAATTTATAACGTTACTATATAATTGAGAATTTTTGTAAATACTATGATTTAATGAAAAAGAATCGAAAAAATTTGATATTTCTTTCATTTTTTTGACTTTTTAGCTTTGTGTTTTTCTATTAGCTCTTTGACGTCATTTTCTGAGATATTATCTATAGATACATCTTTAGGAATAGGCACATTACCATCTTCAGTTTTAATGTAAGGACCATAACGTCCTACAAAAATTTGTATCAATGGTTTTTCTGAAATAGTTTTAATAAGACCATTGGGTTGAGAAATTATTTTAATAGCTTCATCTAATGTAAAATCAGCCAGAGGTTTATCTAGATTTTTGATAGAATAAAATTTATTTTTATACAAAACATAAGGGCCATAGCGGCCGACATTTACTATGACTTTATCACCTTCATATTCACCAAGTTCTTTAGGCAATTCCAAATATTTCAAAGCTTCTTCTAAAGTTATTTCATTAAAATCTACTTTTTGTTTTTTGCTAATAGAGACATAAATAGGCTTTTCATTGTCAGTATAATCGCCTAATTGTAAAGCCATGCCATATTTAGTGTAAGTAATATAAACATTTTTATTTGTTTTAGGATCTACACCTAATAGTTTAGAGATATGTTGCTTATCCGAAGTTTGTGTAACATCTTCAACCTTTGGATGAAAATTTTTATAAAAATCAGCAAGCATTTTTTGCCACTGTTCATCACCAGCAGCTATTTTATCGAAACGTTCTTCTATCTCTGCTGTAAAGTTATAATCCATAATATCTGCGAAATATTTAATAAGAAAATCAGTTACTACCCTACCTAATTCAGTAGAGATCAATTTTTGCTTTTCACCGCCGAATTTTTCTTTTTTTTCAGTAATTTTAATTTTTTTAGAATTATCTAAAGTGAAAATTTTAATATTTCTTTCCTGAGCAGGAATAGTTTTTTTCTCTACATAATCTCTTTGCTGAATAGTAGTAATAATGGTAGCATAAGTAGAAGGACGCCCTATACCTAACTCTTCTAATTTTTTAACAAGAGCAGCTTCATTATAATGATATGGTGGATTAGTGAAACTTTGCTTGGCTGATATTTCTTTATAGTTTAATTGATCACCAACTTTAAAGAGAGAGATATCGATTTTAGAAGCAGCTTGAGTATCTTCATCATCTTCTACATTATCTTTTTCTTGATAAATTTTCAGATAACCATCAAAAGTAAGAGTTTCACTTTTAGCTAAAAATAGATATTTATTGACATTAGAAGCTATGGTGATAGTAGCACGGATAAATTCTGCCTCTGCCATTTGCGAAGCAATAGTTCGACGCCATATAAGTTCATAAAGTCTTTTGATTTGTCCAGAAGCATCAATAGTAGGTTTAGATAAATCAGTTGGACGAATAGCTTCATGGGCTTCTTGAGCTCCTTTAGATTTAGTTTTATATTGTCTTCTTTTATAATATTTCTCTCCATAGTTAGAATTGATGAATTCTTTAGCAGCATTAAGAGCAAAATTACTAAGAGTTACACTATCAGTTCTCATATAGGTAATGAGACCAGACTCATATAACTCCTGAGCTAAACGCATAGTTTGTGAAACTGAGAGACCTATTTGCTTAGCTGCTTCCTGCTGTAGAGTAGAAGTGATAAATGGAGGAGGAGGAGTACGCTTAGCTGGACGCTGCTCTATATCTGAGATAGTAAAGATAGCATTTTTAGATTGTTCTAAAAAGTCTAAAGCTTCTTTTTCCTTTTTAAATTGATGATTTAGCTCAGCAGACAATAAAATATCTGGCTTGTCTATCAAATTAAATTTACCAGATACTTTATATGATTCATCAGAAACGAATCCTTCTATTTCTCTATCTCTTTCTACTATTAATCTCAAGCCCACAGATTGCACTCTACCAGCAGATAAATTTTTTGCAATTTTTTTCCAAAGTATAGGAGATAATTCATAACCAACTAAACGATCTAAAATACGACGAGCCTGCTGTGCATTAACTAGATTGTAGTCAATGTTTCTAGGATTTTTAATAGCTTCTTCAATAGCAGACTTAGTAATTTCATGAAAAGTAATTCGTCTTAGCTTCTTCTCAGGAATTTCTAAAGTCTCAGCAAGATGCCAACTGATGGCTTCTCCTTCTCTATCTTCATCAGTAGCTAACCAAACAATTTCACTTTGTTTACTTGCAGCACTTAGTTGATTAATAACCTTTTCTTTACCTTTAATAACAATATATTTAGGCTCGAAATCTTTATCTACATTAACTCCAAGCTCGCCCTTAGGTAAATCTCTAATATGACCAAAACTAGATAATACAGTAAAATCATTACCTAAATATTTTTCAATAGTTTTAGCTTTAGCAGGTGATTCAACAATTACTAAATTATTTCCTTTGAGAGTATACTCAGATTGATTTTTTGATTTGTTATTACCAGTAGATTTATTACTGCTTTGTTTTTTTTCACTACTTTTTTTAGCCACAATTGTAAATTTAATTGTTAATGCAAAAGTAAATAAAAAATCAAAAAGTATAAAAATATGTAAAAAATGTTAATAAGAGGTTGGGGATAAGAATAAGGAGAAGTGGGGTAGGGGAATGGGTATGGTAATATTTTCATGTTATTAAAAATCAAGTTTTTTGTATAATAAAAATTCATATATTTGCAAAAAAATTATTTTTATGGATAAAATATTTGAAAACCCTACTAAAATATTTACCCTTACTAAGGAAGGTACACGCGAGTTTTACGACAATCTTTATGATCAAATGATCGAAGAAGGCAAAGATGTCGTAGATTATCAAGAGATCAAAGCTATGTCTACTGGTGTACTTTGTCCAGATTGCAATAGCAGCCATGTAATTAAAAACGGTTTGCAAAGTGGAGTTCAAAATTACCGTTGCAAAAACTGTGGAAGACAATTTAGAGTTACCACTGGCACTTTTATGTATGGGGTTCATGAAAAGGGCAAAATGCTCGAATATATCAAATGTATGAGTGCAGGAATGAGCTTGAGAGAATGTGCAAGAATTGTGAATATTAGCCTCACAACGAGTTTCTTTTGGCGACATAGAATTCTCTGTGCTTTGCAATCTTTTGAAGACAATATTAATTTCTTTGGAATAGTAGAATTAGAGGAGCTTCTAATGAATTATTCTGAAAAAGGTAAAAAGAGACGAGACAAGAAAGAATTAAAAAAGCTAACGAAAAAGAAGCCAGAGAAAGTAGCAATAATAGCTGCCACAGATAGAAGTGGAAATATTTTGTTCAAAAAATTAGAAGATAAACGAGTTCAGGCTGAACACATATCAGATTTTCTAAAATATAGGATATCTGAGAATTCAGTGGTATGCGGCAGCGATAAAAAAGCTTTCAAAACAGTTAATGCTGAGCACATCAAACACAAAGAGATATCTTCTAAGAAAAAGAAGAAAGATGGTATATACAGTGTATCAACTATTCATAAGAAGATAACAGATTTTGTTGGCTGGATATATTATAAGTTTCGAGGAGTGGCGACAAAGTATTTGACAAACTACATAATGTGGTTTGTAGTGAGAGGTAAGTATTTGGCGGAGAAGATTATAGAAGATACAGGGAGGTTGCTGAATTTGGCGGCGTCGGATAGGCGGGCATGGGAGCGGTACAGTGCTTTGATGTCAAAAACATATTTAATCTATAACATTTAAATATTTTATTTCAATTCCTTATTTATAAAATTTTGAAAAAATTTTATAAACCCTAATATTCTCTTATTTATATTTTTATTCAAATGTAAATGTATCAAAAACTTCTTGATATGCTGATAAAAGTGATGACTTCGATATGAAACCAACATATTTACCATGATCTACCACTGGAATATTCCATATATTTTGCATTCTTACTTTTTCTACTATAGAGTCTAGAGATTCATTTATATCAATTACAATTTCTGGTTCTTTCATCAATTCAGAAATACTAATTTTATCGTAGTCTTGTTTGTCAAAAATGATATTTTTAATATCTTTGAAATATATTAATCCTACTAAGTTATTATCATCATTCAAAACTGGAAAGACATTTCTATTGCATATTTTAATAGCTTCTATGAGGTCTGATAATTTTTGATTAATATTTAATGTTACAAATTCTGTTTCGATTAAATCATTTTTATCTAAAAGAGTAAAAACATTTTTTTCTTTATCATGTGTCAATAATTCTCCGCTTTCGGCTAGAGATTTGGTGTATATAGAATATGGTTCTACTAATCTAGTTGTTGCGTAGGAAATAGTAGCAGTTATTATAAGAGGTATAAATAGATTATATCCTCCAGTGAGTTCAGCTATTAAAAATATCGCAGCAAGAGGTGTTTGTATTACGCCTGCCATTACACCAGCCATACCTACAAGAGTGAAATTACTTACATTTAAGCTCGTATTAAAGAGAATATTCATTAAAATGGCGAATGCTGTTCCGCCTACTGCACCAGTAAATAATGCTGGAGCAAAAACACCACCTACTCCTCCTGCTCCTGTTGTCAAAGCTGTTGCTATTACTTTCATGAAAAATAAAATAATTAATAAAATCAAAAAACCAATTTCAGAGTTGAAATATGGATAAATAATAGAGTTAGAAAACAATTGCTCTATATTACCGCTAAGAATTATTTCCATATTATTATATCCTTCGCCATAGAGAGGAGGGAATAAATATATTAATAATCCTAATAGTCCTCCACCAATTAATATTCTTAAGGTTTTTTTCTTGATTTTTACTAATGATTTCTCTATAAAAGAATAAGTACGTAAAAAGTATACTGAAAGTAGGCCAACGAAGATACCTAGTAAGATAAAAAATAATGTATTTGAATAGTTGTAATTAGTAAAAACAGCAAAATAAAATTCTGCTTTTTGTCCAAGAAAAAATGTGGCTACTATAGTGCCTGTAACGCAGCTAAGTAGCACTGGTATTAGAAATCCTGCACTTAAATCTATTGCTAATACTTCTATAGAAAATATTAACCCAGCAATAGGTGCTTTAAAAATTGCAGCTATTGCTGATGACATACCTGCGCAGATAAAAAGTAGTTTGTATTTATGGGGATAATCAAAAAATTTTGCTGTATTTGAGCCAATAGCTGCACCAGTAGTAACTATTGGTCCTTCCATACCAATGGATCCTCCAAAAGAAGCTGTTATTACGCAAGCTACTATATTAGAATATATATTGTGTGGGCGAATGTCTCCTTTATTTTTACTTACAGCTTTTAACACTCGGGTAACTCCGTGATCTAGTTTTTCTTTTATAATTTTATTAGTAAAAATCACTGTCAATACAATACCAATAATTGGTAAAAAGAAATATAATAAGGACAAATGCCCCGTTTGAGTTAAACTATGTACCCATGCCGTAAGATTATATACTCCATTTTTTAATAAAACTGCTGCTAATCCAGAGATTGCTCCAATTATAATCGCAGGTATTATAGCTTGTTTGATTAGAGCTTTATATCCTATTCTAACCCATTTAAATTGTGCCCAGTCAAATTTATGTTTTTTAATATTCTTAAACATAGTTGATTTTTCAAGTTCAAAAATAATAAAAATAATTTTATATTAAACTATTCATTGTTATTCAAATTTTGTTTCTATTAATTTAACATTTATAATAATTGCGATAATATTATGTTTTATTAAATATTTTTATTGACAATTTATGTAATTTAATATATAAAGTAAATTAATATTTTTGTATTTTTGTAAATAAATATTTTTTATGAAAATACTTCCACTTTGCATATTTATTTTTCTCACTGCTTGTTCATCATATAAAATTTATCAAAACGTTGATGATTTTGAAGATTATAATTTTGTAGAAATTAATTTACCTCAAAATTCGTTAACGATAAATATTGATGTTTACAAGGTAGATTCTATCCCTGGAATATATTCTGAATTTACAAATGAATTTTTTGGCAATATACCTATTATTTCTCATAAATCATCGCGTTTTTTTATCAATAATCTTGATATATCCAATGAGTTAGTACCAGATACTAGTGCTACTTTTTTCATGAAATTTTCTAATGCTGCAAGTAGAAACAATATTAAATTTCATTTTTTGGATAATGGTTTACTGAATATTAATGATGATAATTCATGTTATGAAAAAGAAATTATTAATAAAACAATACTAAATACTAATATAGATGATACATCATCCGATTTATTTAAGTTTTTTATAACTGATCAATATATAGAAAAAACTGATACTATAAATCAATTAATTACTATTGATTCTATTAAACGTATTAAAACTTTATATGAAACTAAATTGGTTCCCAAATCTGATTATGACATAGCTAAAGATCTTGCCGATGATATTTATTTATTAAAAGGATATTATTATGATTTAATAGGTGGTATACCAGAGATAGCTTATGATGATGCTACATTTAATAAAATGATTAATGAAATTAAAAATTTATATAAATTTTATCTATCATATTTTATTGGAAATGTGTCAAAAACTAATTATCATTATTCGATAAATGTTTTACCTAATAAAAATGATGAAGAAAACATTTTTTTGTTCTCTTTTGATTCATTTACAGGTTTTTCTTCTGAGATATCTGATAAAGTTGATAATAATTATTATTTAAAAATTACTCCATTAAATAAAAATCCTAAAATTGAAAATTATAAAATTTCTCAACGTACTTTGCCTGCTCGCAAAGCTATGCCCTGTCAAATAACTATTACAAATGCTTCGGGTAAAAATATAATTTATGAAGATACTCTAAAAATATTGCAAAAAGGATATATTTATTATTTACCCAAAAATGTTAAAAAAGTAGTATTTTCTAATAAAGATGGTGAACTCAAGTATGTCGAATTTTAATTAATAAGTAATCAAATTATAAATTTTCAAAATATGAAACTAAAATTATTTGTTTGCAATCCTTTCACGGTAAATAATTATATCATTAGTAATGAAAACAATGATGCTTTATTGATAGATGCAGGATATTATTCTGATGAAGAGTGGGAAACATTGCAAAATTATTTAACTATAGAGCATTTGAATGTAAAAGCTTGTTTAATCACGCATCCTCATATAGATCATGCGATAGGTATAAGTAATTTGTATCAAAAATACAATATTGAAATTCTGATGTCTGAGGCTGGATATCAGCTCTATGAGAGCATAGTGGATGTAGCAGATCAATTTGGTATGGAACAAGTAGAGATACTTGCTAAAGATAAAATAAAATTTATCAATGAAGGAAATATTAAAATCGGAGATTTTGATATTTTAGTTTATGAAACGCCAGGACATGCTGATGGGTCTTTATGTTATTATTTTTCTGATGAAAAAATAATATTTACAGGTGATGTATTATTTTATGAAAGTGTAGGCAGAACAGATTTCATAACAGGAGATTGGGATGCATTAGTAAATAGTATTAAAAATAAACTTTATAAATTACCTGATGAGGTGAAAGTATATCCTGGGCATGGTAATCCTACTAGCATCGGACATGAGAAGTCTAACAATCCTTTTGTAAAAATAAATTAAGTGTATTGCTTGTTTTATTGCAAATTATTACCCACCTACAGGATTAAATCTATTCGAGAATAAATGCTTATCTCAATTATTTTTTAAAATTATTTTTTTCTATATCTTTAATGATTTCGTGTATAATATCAATAGTATTTATTCCCTCTGCTTCTGCTCTATAGTTAAGGACTAATCTATGTCTAAAAACACTATCAGCCACAGCTTTCACATCTTCATTATCTGGTGCAAATTTACCACTAAGTAATGCATGACATTTAGCACCTAAAATCATAAATTGACTAGATCTAGGACCACCGCCCCAAGCAACATATTCTTTTGCCATTGGATGAGAATCTGAATATACAGGACGAGTTTTTGCTGTTATCTGCACTGCAAATTCATAAACATGATCTGGGACATTAATTTTTCTTACTAATTTTTGATATTCTAGCAGAGTTTCTTTATCAATAATATTATTCACAGTAGGCATATCCACGAAAGTTGTCCTTTTCACAATTTCTATCTCCTCATTAATAGTTGGATAATCTAGCCAAATAGAAAACATGAATCTATCTAGTTGAGCTTCTGGCAAAGGATATGTACCTTCTTGTTCAATAGGATTCTGAGTAGCTAATACAAAAAAAGGACGATCTAATTCGAAAGTATTACCAGCAATAGATACTGATCTCTCTTGCATAGCTTCTAAAAGTGCAGATTGTGTTTTAGGTGGTGTTCTATTGATTTCATCTGCTAAAATAATATTTGCAAAAATTGGTCCTTTAATAAAATGAAAATTTTTATGCTCATCAAGGATTTCTGTACCTAGAATGTCTGAAGGCATCAAATCTGGTGTAAATTGTATCCTATTAAAAGATAATCCTAAAATTTGTGAAATTGTCGTTATCAAAAGTGTTTTGGCTAGTCCAGGTACACCTATTAATAAAGCATGGTTTTGTGTGAATAGGGAAATCAAAAGTTTATCTATCACATCTTCTTGGCCTACAATCACTTTGGCAGTTTCATGTTTTAAATTCTCGTAAAATTCTACTAAACTTTTAGCAGCTTCAGTATCACTATTAAATTTCATAAGTTAATGTTTTTTTATCCATGGATATTTAAAATCGCAGCCTTGATAATCTTCATCTATTTTCACATAAACTTCTTGCAATCTCTCATTTGCCCATTTAGCTAAAGCTTGATTTTTTTTCTCTTCTAGTGCTTTTAGTTGTATCAAGTAATAATCTGTTTTCAGAGAAGCTTTGTGAGGTGGTACATAATTTTTCAACCATAATATTCTGTATGTAGGCGTGCCATCGTTTTCCATATATAGAAAAGGTTTTGAAAATTTTGAATTTTTCATTGTATCTAATATAGGTAAATATTTGGGGTCGATATCATTACTTGTTAGGGTAAAGCCTCCATTAGCTGATAAAATCATTCCGCCTTGTGTTAAATCTCCTTCGAGCTTAGAGAATTTTTTTGATGCATCAGCAAAATTTATTTCATTTTTAATTAATAAATTATAAATACTGTCTGCTTTTTGTTTAGCTATCTGAATAGCATTATTTGATGGTTGTTTGCGCACTAATATATGTCTCACATTTACTTGCTCACCTTTTCTATCAATTAATTGCAGAATATGGTAACCATATGAAGTTTCGATAATTGGAGACACTTCACCTGGTTTTGTTAGAGAAAAAGCAGCATTTTCAAATGTAGGCTCCATAACTCCTTTAGTAAAATAGCCTGTCTCGCCACCATTTTTGGCTGTAGCAGGATCTTCGCTATATAGCCTAGCCATCACCTCGAAATCAGATACATTAGTAATTCTTTTTTTTATATCTTGTAATTTTGAAATTAACATAATGTTTTCTTCTTGAGTAAGAGAAGGTGTTATAGCTATGACACCTATTTCCCATTGTGCGGGGATGATAGGTATAGAATCTGATGGCATTTTTTTATAATATTTTTCCACTTCACTAGGCGTCACTGTAACATTAGATAAGAGTTTATCGTGCATAGTAGTTATTAGTAATTGATCTTTTAGTGGTTCACGAAGTTCTTCTTTGAGTTCTAGAATACTTTTTTTATAATATTTTTCTAATTCTTGAACATTTCCAAACATCGAGGTGAAATATCTAATCCTTCTATCTAACTCATTATTTATTTGGTCATCAGAGACTTCCACAGAATCTATCTCTGCTTGCATCAGAAGAAGTTTCTGCAAAAGCATATCTTCTAATATTTCGCATTGTATTTCGTCAGTTTTTATAGTATTATCTAGAGTACCAGATATCAATAATTGTTGTATTTGCATATCTACCTCACTTTTTAATATAATCTTATTGCCTACAATAGCTATAATCTTATCTATGATTTGAGGTGGTGTACTCTGACAAAGCAGAATAGATGAAAAGAAAAATATAAAAAATGTAAGTAAAAATATTTTTCTCATTATTAATTTTTATATAAAGATTTTAGAACTTCCTCATTCACTTGCCAATGGTATCTATTTCTCAGTTCATTTATCCATTGTTTTTCTAAATACGTCTGATATTCAGATATTACTAAGCCTCTTACTTCATCTAAGCTTTTAGGTTGTGGTGCAATGATATCTTGTAACCAATATATTTCGTAAGAATTATTATTTCCTTTTGAGAATATTGCATTTACATTTTTTTCTAAACCAATATCAGCTAATTTTTCAGTTTCTATGACCATAGAATCATAACTTACTACATTATTTTTTTTGTTAATTTTAGATAAAATTAAGTTTGGATTATATTGAGAATTTTTAATATTTTTTTGTAAATTTTTTTGAACTTTTTGAGAAATTTTAGCATCATTAGTTTTGAAAATGCCGATTTTAGCTTTTTCATCAGTTAAATATTTATTTTTTATAGTTTCATAATATGCTTTTAAGCCAGCAGTATCCTTCATAGCTTTACTCCATATATTTTGATCCATTAGATTAAAAATTAAAATTCCTTCTTTATAATCATTAATTTGTGCAGCAAATTTAGGATTCTTATTTTCTAAATTTTCTTTTTCTATTTCTAATATTTTATCATTTAGGAAATTATCAAACATTTTATTAACAAATATTTGAATATCATCAGTATTGGTAAATAAGCTTTGATTTTTCTTGATATAATTAGCGAAATCTTTAATATAAATAGAATTATCATCGATTTTAACTAAAATATTGTCTAAATTGGGGATTTGAGATTCATTAAAAGAGCGTTTTAAAAGAGAATCTTTATTAATAGATTTAGCAATATTTACGAGCAATTTTTTATCATATTGAATTTTATAAACCTGTTTTAGGCTATCAGCTATTTTTTTCTGAGCTAATAGATATCGAGGGTCTTTATATAATTTTGTTAATAATTCTTGTTTCACAGCAGCAAATTCAGGTGGAGATTGCTTATCTATCAATTTAATAATATGCAAGCCATAGAAAGTTTCTACAGGAGGAATATAATCACCAGGTTTATGATTGTAAATAGGTTGTACAAAAGAAGGTACTAACCTAAAAGGAGTGAGCCAAGGCAATTCACCACCTTTATTAGCAGAACCTTTATCATCACTATGTAGATTTGCTAACTCAGCAAAGTCTGCACCATTCAAAATTTCTTTATAAATGCTATCAGATTTAGCTTTAATAGATTCTTTATCTTGAGCAGTTGCATTAGGAGGATACATTAATAGAATATGAGCAATTTTAAATCTATATATAGCTGGATGCTTTTCAGTCAATTTGATAATATGATAACCTACTGGAGTTCTTACTGGGAGAGATATTTCACCTACATTTAAATTGTAAGCAGCAGTTTCAAATTCATACAACATGTTAAAAACATTAAAATATCCTAAATCACCGCCATTACCAGATATCAATCTACCATCAGGTGTATTTTGATCTCTAGCACTATTATCATCACTCATTTCAATAGCTAATTTAGCAAAATCAGTACCATTGAGTAATTTTTTTCTTATTTCTAAAGCTTTATTATAAGCTTTTAGAGTATCTTTAGGATTAGCATAGGGAGAGAGTTTAACCAAAATATGACTTACTCTCACATCATTTTGCATTCTAGTATAAGCTTCATTTAAAAGTTTATCTACAGTATTTTTATCAATTAAATAAGATTGAGCTAACTGGTCTCTGTATTTTTGAAATTCATTGATGAAATTTTTTTGCGTATCTAATCTTAAACGTTGAATTTCCATTAATTTGAGTTTGTAATTAATAAACAAATCCAGATATTCATCGATACTAGCTTTAGAGTAGTCTACATTTTTGTTATTTTTAGTATAAATATCTAAAAATTCTGAAACGGGAACATTTTGATTTTCGATCACTAATAATGTTTTATCATTTTGTCCAAATAATGTTAAGGACAATAAAACTGATAAAATTGCAATACTTAAATATTTTTTCATAATATAATAATTTTTTAATTACCTAGAATAATTAGGGGCTTCTCTGATGATAGTAACGTCATGAGGGTGTGACTCGGTAATGCCAGCATTAGAGATATGAATAAATTTAGCTTGTCTAAGATTTTTAATAGTTTTGGCGCCGCAGTAGCCCATGCCTGATCTCAGTCCACCAATCATTTGGTAGACAACTTCTGATAGATTGCCTTTATATGGGACTCTACCAACGATACCTTCTGGGACCAGTTTTTTAATATCTTCTTCCATATCTTGAAAGTATCTATCTTTGGAGCCTTGCTGCATAGCTTCTATACTTCCCATACCTCTATAAACTTTATATTTACGACCTTCTAAAATAATAGTTTCACCTGGTGCCTCATCTACACCAGCAAAGAGACTACCTATCATCACACTGCTGGCACCTGCGGCTAAAGCTTTAACTATATCACCAGTATATCTAATGCCACCATCAGCAATAATAGGAATTCCTTTATCTTTCAAAACTGAAGCTACAAACATAATAGCTGATAATTGAGGGACACCTACACCTGCGATTACCCTAGTAGTACAAATAGAACCTGGTCCAATACCTACTTTCACACCATCAGCACCAGCATCTGCTAATGCTTGTGCGCCATCAGCAGTAGCTATATTACCAGCTATTAATTGAATATTTTTAAAAGTAGATTTGATTTTTTTAATAGTTTCCAAGACCTTAGCCGATTGTCCATGAGCAGTATCTACTACGATAGCATCAGCATTAACAGATAACAAGGCTTCCACTCTTTCTAAAGTATTAGTAGTTATCCCTACAGCAGCAGCTACACGTAATCTACCTAAATCATCTTTACAAGAATTAGGTCTCTCGCGTAGTTTCATAATATCCTTATAAGTGATCAAGCCTATTAAAACTCCATTTTTATCTATAACAGGCAATTTTTCGATTTTATATTTTTGCAAAATTGCCTCAGCAGTATTAAAATCAGTAAATTCATTAACAGTAATTAAATTGTCTTTAGTCATAACTTCAAAGATAGGTTTAGAATAGTTGTTTTCGAAGCGTAAATCTCTATTAGTTACTATACCAATTAATTTACGATTAGCATCAACGACAGGAATGCCACCTATGTGATTTTCAGACATTATTTTCAATGCATCACCTACAGTATTATTGGCAAAAATAGTTATAGGATCTATAATCATGCCGTTTTCAGCACGTTTTACCTTTTTCACTTCGAGAGCTTGATCCTCAATAGATAAATTTTTGTGTATAACACCAATGCCACCCTCCTGAGCCATAGCAATAGCCATTTTAGCTTCGGTAACAGTATCCATTGCAGCTGACAGTAAAGGAATATTTAACTTTATATCTCTTGTCAAATAAGTGCTAGTATCGACCTCTCGAGGTAAAACCTCACTATATGCAGGCACTAGCAAAACATCATCAAAAGTTATCCCTTCATCTAATATTTTATTTTCATTCATAACTAATAAATTTATGCAAAAATACAATGAAAAATCAAAATGAAAATTCAAAAATTAATCTAAAATCGAACATTTAATATTTTTTTGAGAATAAACTCAATTGTTTGAAAAATTAGTATAAAAATGTAAAAATTAAATAAAACCAGAGATATTAAATGGAAAGAAGAGAGGAGAAATAAAAGGAGAAGGGGAGATATAGGGTGAGGGGGTGAAATAACAAATTTTTGATATACTTTACAGTATGTTAATAATATCTTTGACTAACTATCTCTCTATACTTGTCCCACGCCCATCTGTCGTGCGAGGACAAGTTTAGCAGTCTCCCAATGTCTGGATCTATCAATTCTTTTAAGTACTTATTCACTATCACAAACCACATTAAGTAGCTTTGCAAGTACTTCGTAGCTACTCCGTGAAATCTACTCAACCACGTCTTGAAATCATTTATTTTGCTCTCAACTATCTTGACACTATATAGACAACGCTTTACTTGTTTTTTGTTGCCGATTGCGAAGTATTTTCCTGTCAAGATATGTTGACTTTAGTGCGGGTTATAATCCTTCACATTCCCTCTAACTCGGCAATAAAATATACCACATGTTATATGTTGTCAATAATCTAAAAATTAATAGATTTCAATTCAATTACAACGAATGAACTGTCTGGTTTGTAGTATGTCAAATTAACAAAACCTAATTCTTCATTAAATAAATATTTACATTTAAACTGTCCTAATTCTTCTATATAATTAGTATTCTCACCTTCTAAAATCCAACATCTATAATTTTTATTTGCAAAATTATAGATGGTTGTATCAACTGCGTGTAAATATCGAGTAATTATTTTACCTTCAAGTATACCATCTTTGTAATCTTTATATTTTATTACATGCAATTCTCCTCTACTTTCATAGGTTAAATATCCTGGATTACCTGATGCAGGAAAAGGTAATATTTCTGTAAAACTTAAAAATAATTTTCTTGGCGGATGAATACTTATTTGGTTATTTTCCTCATCAGCAGCTGAAATTTCTGATTCTATTACTTTACCATTTCTTTTATAATCCCAAATAATTGTTGTTTGATTAAAAAAATTCTTCTTCCCACTGCTATCTACTTTTAAAATCAGTGTTAAACTGTCATTGACATTACCTAATTTGTCATAATCAACTGCTGAATAAGTCCATTCTCTACCAGCTTTGAGAATTTTATTGTCAGAAGGACTTTTACAGGCAGAAAATAAAAAAAATGAAACTATAAAAAAAAATTGAAGATAATTAACAACCTTTTTCATTTAAAATTTCTATTTTTTTATAATTACGTGCTGTTATTTGAATTTCTTTGATTTTATCAATGTTGTCTTCACTACCTTTTGGATAGTATAGTTTTGAATAAAGTAAAAGTTCATCAGCTTCAAATTCGATATCTTTGCCTGTTTGAAAAGTAGTTGATTCTTTTGGATTCCACGAAATTTTTCGTGTGACTGTAGTATTTCCTTCACTATCAGTGGTTGATATGTATTCATAGTCAACCCTTTCTATAATATATACGGCAGCAGCTATAATTGGCCACCAGGGAACACAAACAAAGTCATTTCTCGGAGTTAAATATTCTCCAATAAATATAATTTCACCTTTGTTTTTGCCAACTAATAATACTTTATCTGATAATAAATTACTATTAAATGCAAAATTAATTTTATTTGTGTTTTCATCATAATAAATTGATTGTTGCGCAATTATCTTTAACCTATTATTTTTGTCAGTAGCAAAATGTGATAGGCTAAAGGTATTATTTTTACCTATTTCAAATGCATTAAATGTTAACTCCCATACATTAATACCTTCTGTATTAATTGCGATTCCATCAATTCCACTATCAGTGAGATTAGAAACAATTAATTTATCGTCAATTTTTTCTAATTTTGCTTCACCTAATGGATAATGCTTTAAATTATCAATTAATTCAATTGGTTCTTTCATAATATTTTATTTTTGTTTGTTAATATTTTTTCATATTTTTAATCTCAAAATCTACGCTAATTTTCTCTTGTGTTTTCATATTTCCTCTGTTTTCATAATTTCCTCACGTATTCCTCAGTTTTTTTAATTTCTATATTCAAAAATACAAAACTTTTTAAGAAAAACCAAATTAAGTTATTGACAATTAGCCAAAAAATATATATTGTAGATAAATAATTTTAATATTTAGCCAAACAATAATAAAATACAAATTGATTTTTAAAAAAAGACAAAATAGACTAAGTTACGAATATTTAAAAAACATTTTAATTAATTATTATCGAAGCATAAAAATAATGCTGAGCAAATATTTTTCTCGTAATTATCATATAAATATCCTGAGTTTGAGACTATTTACAATATTTAAAGTATAACATAAAAATGTTAACTACCTTTTCCCCTCCGCTTAAATCTTTCGCCCTAATTATTTATTATTACTTGGTAAATGGCTTGTTGTACTTTTGTTCTAATAGAATTTTTAGAGATTTTTGTATTTTTAGCAGTTGGATATACTCTGTTTGATAAAAATACGTATATTAAATCATATTGTGGGTCCACCCAAAACATTGTACCAGTAAATCCATAATGTCCATAGCTATATGGTGAAGCTAATTCACATGCAGGACTTTCTTTATTATTTAATGCAGGTTTATCAAAACCTAATCCTCTTCTATTTTTATCAAAATATACAGATGTGAATTTTTGTATTGTTTCTGGTTTCAATAATTTTACGCCTCCATATTCACCATTATCTAATAGCATTTGTAGTATTATTGCTATTGATTCTGCATTACCAAAGAGGCCAGCATGACCAGAAATACCTCCTAATAATGCTGCATTACCATCATGCACATGTCCCCATATAAGTTGTTTTCTATATATGCTGTCATATTCTGTAGGTGCTATTTCTTTTTTATCATATTTATTTAATGGTACATAGCATAATCTTTTAATATTTAATGGTTTATAAAAATTTTCATTTATATATTCATCTAATCCCATTTTAGTAATATTCTCGATAGCAAATTTCAGTAATATAAAACCAATATCGGAATATACAACTCCTATATTGGGATTAGGAGTAATGTTTGTCTTTAGGTAATTAATAATGCTATCTTTTATGGCTTTATTAACAAATATATTATCTGCTACTTGATAATAATTCGTATTAGGAATTTTAGAGTATAATTCTGGATATTTTGTAGGATTATAAATTTCAAAAAAATTGATAAATGGTGGAAGGCCAGCAGAATGTGTCATAATACGATCTATTTTAATTTTCCCAATTTTTGTATTATGTAATTCTGGAATATATTTATAAATCGGAGCTTGCAAATCTATTTTACCTTCTTCATATAATTTCATAATTGCAAGGGTAGTAGCTAATGGTTTTGTGAGTGAAGCCAAATCAAAAATTGTATATCTATTTATTTTTGTTGCTTGGGTATCGTATGTTTCTTTGCCAAATGTTTTGTAATAAATAATTTGTTTGTCTTTGATAGCCAATACTACTGCACCAGGGAAGGTACTATCTAGTAAAGCTTGCTGCATTATATCATCTACAGCAGTAATATTACCTAATGGAGGATTATTAAATTTGATAATATTAGATAAAATATTTGTATGTAGTCCTAGCCCTTTATAGAAATTTTCATTTATTGCTATTGGTAGTTTACCCTCGAAAGGGCTATTACCAACTAATTTTTCTGCTAACATTGAGATTGCTATTGAATCAATGTCGTAGGTAGTTGTGATGGCAGTGAAATTGTCAGGATTTTTAAATTTAGCTAAGATAAAGGGTTGTCCTATGATATTTAAGATTATTTTATGTCTATTAGATAATTTTTCTAACCAGTCAATTGTTAGGCTATCTCTACCATTGTTGCTATTCATAGAGCCGACGAATAAATTTACTATGAATAAATCATAATTATTTAAGTTATTTTTTAATAATGTAGTATCTCTGAGCGAATAATTATCGAAATAGAAATATCTAGACCATATTGAGTCTACATAAGGTGGTTTATTATTTACAATATTTAGCATAGCTACTTTGCCATAATCATATTTGAGAGGAAGGGCATTATCATTTTTTAATAAAGTTATAGCTTTTGAGTATATAATTTGAGATAAACTGTCTATTTCATTATTGTATAAATTTACATATTTATCAGTTAGATAATGTTTATAATTATTTAGTGGAAATTCGTTAATAATAAAGTATTTTGCTATTAAAATTTTTTTAACTTTATTTTCTATTTCTAATGAATCAATTTTTTTTTCTTTAACAGCTTTTTTAATAATAGAAACCACTCTGTATGGATTATCTGGTAAAAGGAGAATATCAATACCTGATTGTAGTGCTTTTATTATCATAGAGTCATATGGCAGCTGAGCTAAAGCTTTCATATTTAGAGCATCAGAAAATACTAATCCATTAAAATGTAATGTATCTCGCAATAAATTTTTAGTAATTATAGGATTGACAGTGGCTGGCAGGCTATCATGAGTATATGCTGGATAGCTAAGGTGTCCGACCATTAAAAAAGGAACATCTTTATTAATGAAATATGTGAAAGGTAAAAGATGTTTAGATTCGAAAACATCTATAGGCATATTTAGGAATGGCAAATTATAATGTGAATCAGTAGTAGTATTACCATGACCAGGGAAATGTTTAATGACAGGTAACACTTTATATTCATTTAGTCCATCAATAAATAATTCAGCTCTTGTCATTACTTCTAATGGCTCATCTGATATTGCTCTAGTGCCAATAACTGGATTAAGTGGCTCATCATTTATATCTAAAATAGGAGTGAAATTAATAGGTATCGAAGCTAATGAGAAATGTTTACCAATGATATTCCCATAATGATAAAATAAACTATCATTACCTGTAGCACTTATTGTCATAAATCTTGGTAACGATTTGAAATTTGTAAATCTCATACCTAATCCCCATTCTCCATCCATTGAGAATATTATAGGTGGTTTATCACATTTATCTGTAATATTTCTTAGTTTTTCATAATCTTGTGAATTCATTTTTAGTAAAATTATTCCACCTGGGCATAATGTATCTAATTGATCTTTAAATCTTTTAAATGTTTTTGTATCATTTGAATTTATTCTGATTCCTTGAAATATCAACTGTGCTATCTTTTCATCCCAGCTGAGCTTGGATAAATAATGTTTAGCATATAAATTTGCTTCTCTGTTATTCCAGTCTATCTGTGCTATTAAAAAATTATTTGTAATAATAAATATTATAAGAAAATAAAAACATTTTTTCATTTTTCACAATTTTGTAGTTTATGAGCAGAATATTGATTTGCAAATATAAAAAATATTAGTATTTTAAGAATGATTTTCTTATTAGTTTCTTATATCTCCTTCTAAATGATTAATTTTGCAAAAAATTTTAAAAAATGGCATACGTTACTAAAGAGAAGTTATTTTCAAAAGAATGGTTTAAAGCATATAGTTATATCTTACTGGGAACATTTATCATGGCAGTAGGCTTTGTAATGTTTATTTCTCCATATAAATTTGCTCCAGGAGGAGTTTATGGTATATCTATTATTTTACACCATTTATTTAATTTTCCTATAGGTATTACAGGGTTAAGCATAGACATACCATTGATATTAATAGGAATGAAAATATTAGGTGCTAAATTTGGCATAAAAACCATAGTTGGTTCATTATCATTGTCTGGATGGATTTCACTATTAGAGTTTACTTGGGGTTATGAACCATTATTAAAAGATGATCCACTAGTATCTGCTATTTTTGGAGGAATAATATTAGGTATTGGATTAGGTTTAATATTCAAATCTAAAGCAACATCAGGTGGTACAGATATCATTGCTATGATATTAAATAAATATACTCGTATTCCAGTGGGACAATTGTTAATCATTGTTGATTCTATAATTGTTTTAGCAGGTTTTATAGCTTTTGAGGATTGGCGTATTCCTTTCTATTCTTGGATAATAATTTATCTCACAGGTAGAGTTGTAGATATGCTAATTGAAGGTGTAAGTTACGAAAAAGCTTGTTTAATTATATCTGATAAAACTGAAGAAATAAAAAATAAAATTCTTTTAGATTTAGACAGGAGTGGCAATTTAATTCCTATAAAAGGTTTATACTCTGGTAATGATAAACAAATGATAATGACCGTTGTTAATCGTAGAGAAGTAGAAATGCTGAAAAGTTATATTAGACAAATAGATCCACAAGCTTTCATGACTGTAGTAAATGCTAGTGAGGTTATAGGCCAAGGATTTAAAAATATAGATGATGCTGTGATCACAAATTAGATATTATATTCTTTATAATATACTAAACGGTGATTAATTTTAACACTTAATAAATTAATCACCGTTTTTTTAATGACTCCGGAGGGACTCAAACCCACAACCTTCTGATCCGTAGTCAGATGCTCTATTCAATTGAGCTACGGAGCCTTTTTATTTTGCAAAATTATAAAAAAATTATTAATAAGCAAATAGATTTTATATTATGGTTTAATTTATTTTTACGAAATTTGCAAATTAAAAAAGTAAGCTCTAATAGTGAAAAAATATTTTAAATTTACTCCAAAGCAATTATTTAGAAATTTTAGACATCCATATTTATTGATTTTACGTAGAATAGATAATTTAGAGGTCATATTTTCTATTTATTTGACTAGACTGAGGTTTTTATTATTTCTAGCCTTATTTATACTAATATTGATTGTTTTAACTATTTTTTTAATAGCATATACACCTCTCAGGCAATATATACCTGGCTATGGTGATATCAAAGAAAAAGAAATGGCATATAATTTAGCCAAAAAAACTGATAGCCTTGTTGATATTTTAGAACAAAGAGAGGTTTATTATACAAATTTACATACTCTATTGATTACATTAGATACTAATTACAATAAAACTTTAAGAGCATTTTATTATAATCCCGAAAATTTGAATTTAAATAAAATTAAATTATCTTTACCTCTGAGTAATATTCAAATAACAAAAAAATTTAATGAAAATCCATCTCCTAAATCTATCAGATTACTTACAAAAGCCTCTGAAAACATTAAAGCTATGAATGACGGAATTGTGATAGATACTAGTTACATTTCTAGTCTTAATGCCAAGCAAGTAATCATACAACATAAAAATAATATGATTTCAATATATAAAAATTTAGACAAAGTCAATGTAGGTATAGGTACTAATGTGAAAACTAATGAAATCATAGGTGTAGCAAAGCCTACAAGTTCATTTCTAGAAATATCGGTATTTTTAAATGGTGATGCTGTAAATCCAGAAAACTTTTGGCAATGAGTGAAAAGATACGTTTAGCGATATTAGGCTCTACTGGCTCTATTGGTAGACAAACTCTAGACCTTGTTAGAATGTTTCCTGATGTATTCAGTGTAGAAGCACTAACTGCCAATGATAATGTAGATCTACTCATCAAACAAGCATTAGAATATCATCCTAATACTGTAGTTATCAATAACGAATCTTTATATTTAACTCTAAAAGAATCGTTAAAAGATACTGATATTAAAGTATTTGCTGGAGCAGAATCTATCAATCATATAGCTGAAAGTGAAAACATTGACGAGCTAGTAATAGCTTTGGTTGGATTTGCTGGTTTGCAACCAACATTGAGAGCAGCTAAAGCAGGTAAAAGAATGGCATTAGCTACTAAAGAAGCCTTAGTCGTTGCTGGAGAACTGGTATTTAAAGCTATTAAAACTAATAATGCTTCTTTAGTGCCTATAGATAGTGAGCACTCTGCAATATTTCAATGTTTGCAAGGTGAAAATTTAAATACTGTGAGTAAACTTATTTTAACAGCCTCTGGTGGACCTTTTAAAAATCGTAATGCAGAAGATTTCGATTCTATAACTATTGATGAGGCTCTCTCTCATCCAAGTTGGCAAATGGGAGATAAAATTACTATCGATTCTGCTACTATGATGAATAAAGGTTTCGAAGTGATAGAAGCTCATTGGCTCTTTGGCATTAATCCCAACAATATTGATGTTGTGATACATCCAGAGTCTATAATACATTCTATGATTGCCTTTGTAGATGGCTCTATAAAAGCACAGTTGGCAATCCCAGATATGAGAATACCTATTTTGTATTCTCTTACTTATCCTTACAGATTGCCTACTAATATTGCTACTCCAGATTTTATTGAGCTACATTCTCTTACTTTCGAAAAACCAAATCTGACGCTTTTCCCACATTTACAATTAGCTTATGATACTCTGAAAGTAGGTGGCATAATGCCATGTGCTCTTAATGCTGCTAATGAAGTCGCTGTGAGGGCTTTTTTAAATAATGAAATTAAATTTAATATGATGTATCAAGTAATAGTGAAAACATTAGAAACAGTTAATCATGCTCCTATATCAGATTTAGAACAATTGATAAATATTGATGCAGAAGTTAGACGAAAAACAAAAGAAATCATTAAACAAATAATTTAAACTTATGGTAGTTTTGATTAAAATCCTTCAATTACTTTTTTCACTAAGCATCTTAGTCTTAGTACATGAATTTGGACATTTTTTATTTGCAAAAATTTTTAAAGTAAAAGTAGAAAAGTTTTATATCTTTTTTGATTATAAATTTAGCTTATTAAAATTTAATTATAAAGGAACTGAATACGGCATCGGATGGATACCATTAGGAGGTTATACTAAGATAGCTGGTATGGTAGATGAAAGCATGGACACTGAACACTTAAAGAAAGAACCTCAACCGTGGGAATTTAGAAGTAAAAAAGCCTGGCAACGTTTCCTGATATTATTCGGTGGTGTCCTTATGAATGTCATTTTGGCCATAATTATCAATATTTTCATTTTATGGAATGTAGGTGAGCAATATTTACCTAATTCATCATTAAAATATGGATTAGCTGTTGATAGCACTTTTCAAGCATTAGGAATGAAAAACGGCGATTTAGTCATTGCTATCGATGAGCATCCAGTTAATTCCTTTACAGAAATTATACCTACATTACTTTTAGAGAAAGGAAATACTATTGTAGTACAACGTGGCGATAGTACAGTATCTATAGCTATACCTCCTGATTTTTTGAATAAACTGATAAAACAAGATGAACCTATACAATATTTTTTACCTCGTTTCCCTTTTATTATTGATTCTGTTGCCACTAATAGTGCTGCGGCGGAGGCTGGTTTACAAAAAGGAGATCATATTATAGGTATTCGAGATTCCTTTGTACCTTATTTTTCAGATATTAAGGCATTATTACAAAAATATAAAAATCAAGAAGTTACTCTTTGGGTTTTGAGAAATAATGATACTGTAGCCCTAAATGTAAATGTGCCTTCTACTGGTGTTATCGGTGTAATACCTGTATCAGATTTATCTAAATTTTTTGAAATACAATCTTTTAAATATACATTTTGGCAATCAATACCTAAGGGATTTAGTAGAACTTGGGAAGTATTGACTTCATATGTGAAACAATTAAAATTAATATTCTCAAAAGATGTAAAAGGATATGAAGGATTGGGTGGTTTTATAACAATGGGTAAAATCTTTCCAGGTCAATGGGATTGGTTAGTGTTCTGGAATTTAACTGCATTTTTGTCTATAATGTTGGCTGTATTGAATATTATTCCTATTCCAGGCTTAGATGGAGGACATATTTTATTTGTATTAGTAGAAATGATTACCCGTCGCAAACCATCTGAGAAATTTTTAATAGCTGCTCAATATGTAGGGCTAATATTACTTTTAGCTCTTGTAGTCTATGCTAATCTCAATGATGTCATTAGATTATTTAGATAATTTAATTGTAAATGATAGATTCTTAATAAAAAATTAATAATTTGGGGAATTTTATAGAGAAATATATGAATTTGGGATATTTTTTACCTACTTAGTTGTGTGCATAAAAAATATTTTTGTTAAGTACAATAATGAATATTTTTACTCATTTAGCTCTATTACACTCACATCGTCTATGAGATAATATAGGTTCTTTTTTTCTCTATCCCAATAGCGATAATAATAAGGACTATAAGAACGATAGTATTCATATCCTAATTCTTCTTCAAATATTTTATAATCTTTAATATAGGAATTTTCTATTAATAAATTATTTTTTATTGCTTTGCTCAAAAGCTTTTTATTATGTCAAGTATTTTTATTTTTGTATTTTTCATAAGCTTCAACTACGGCAGGTGTATCATCCCAAAACATTCCTATTGTAACGTATTGCTCACCACCTTGTGCAGTATAGATACCACTTATCTCTACCCAATTTGTATCTGTTATGAAATTGCCATCTGGATTTTTAATATGTGCTCGTAACTCTGGTGTCATGTACCTCACATAGCTAGAAACATTATATTTTTTACCTACAATATCTGAATCTTTTGAGAAATAAAGACCAATATTATATGCAGCGTAATCACCATATTTATAAGCTAATTTCACCCAAAAACTCACTTTATATTGTTTACCTGCTTCTAGTGGCTCTATGAGTTTACTTTGTATGTGCTCCATCCAGAAATTTTCCTCTCCAATCAATCTTAACCCCATATAACCATTTCCCGTTTTGGGCATATAACTTGCTAAATACATGTAATCGTGCGAACAATAATTAGAGTGACGAAGTTCTATCCAGCACTTATTAAAATAATCAGGTGTAGCATCATTAGGAGACCACCACCCTATACAGGGTATTGTATCTACATCATTTAGATTGCATGGACAGCTATAATATTCTTCGAAGCTACCATTATAAATTAAATTTTTTTGTGAAAAAATATTATTTGAAATCGCACTAATTACAATAAATAATATTTGTATTCTGTAATTATTTAATATTTTATTCATAATTATTTGCTTCTTTAAAAACTTCTGGCCCTAAAAAATGATCTTTCTATAATATTTATCTAATACATTAGGTGATATGATTATTGTGCCCCATAGATTTCTTCTAGAAATTCTAACATTTTTATCCAATATTGTAAATTTCGTTATAAATTTATCACCAACGTATTTTGCATATTTTTGTGTAGGAACAAAATACATTATTTGCATAAGGTATGTCTCACCTTCTTTTAGCTTTTCTGGGAATCTAAAATTATATTTAGGACTTACTAAAGTATATAAAATGTCCGTTGTAGAATTAGATAGATATATTAAATATGCATGCCTAATACTTTTTATTCTATTTATTCTATACTCGCCAGTTGTATAATATATGGTATCCTTGCCCTCATAAAAAATTTCATAATTAATTTTATTATCTAAATTATTATTAGCTAGGATACTAGCAGATACAACTAGATTTAAAAAAAATAAAATACAAAAAGTCTTTATTTTTTCCATTTTTAATTATTATTATTTTGCTAAACTATTTAATACATGCAATACTAAATTTTTTATTGCTTGAGAATAATCATCGGTGAAATCCTTTGTTACTCTATTAGCAATAGCTACACAAACTGTACATGCTTTGTGTCCCATCAGTTTAGCTAATCCAAATAATGCAGAAGTTTCCATTTCAAAATTTGCTAATATATGCCCTTGATATTCAAAATTTTCAAATTGATTTATTAACTCTGGATATGCTAGGGGCAATCTCAAAACTCTACCTTGTGGACCATAAAAACCACTAGCAGTTACAGTAACGCCTGAATGAAAATTATCATTATATAATTTATTGTATAACTCTCTATCACATTTTACTACATATGGTCTAGGTAGAGTATCTGGCCAATTTACTTTTTGCAAAATGTTTTTTTCAAAATCTACTTTACGCATAGATGTGTCATGTTTATAATAATGTAAAAGTCCATCCATACCTAAAGCCATTTCAGATATTACCACACTATTGACATCTATTTTGCTATGTAGAGCACCAGATGTACCTATACGTATTAAATTTAAACTTTTATGTTCTTTTTTTATTTCTCTTTTTTCTAGATCTATATTTGCCAGAGCATCCAGTTCATTAACTACAATATCTATATTATCAGTTCCCATACCAGTGCTTATCACTGTGAAACGTTTATTTTTGTAATATCCAGTATAGCTAATTATTTCTCTATTATGCCTACTCACCTCGATAGTATCAAAAAAACTAGATACCCATTCTGAACGTTCTGGATCACCCACTAGAATAATAGTATCTGCAATCTCATGAGGGAATAATGCTAAATGATATACACTACCATCGGGCTTTAAAACTAATTCTGATTTTTCCATAACATATTTTTTTTATTATTAACGACAAAATTAAAAAAAATATCGAAATTTGCATAAAATTTTAGTTATTATGATTTTAGTAACTGGAGGAGCTGGATATATTGGCTCTCATGTGATAGCTGCATTATTAAAACATGGATACAAGGTTGTAAATGTAGATAATTTCTCTAGATCTCATCCTATCATTCATAAAAATTTAGAAGATTATTTTGCTACAAATATTCCTTTGTATCAGATAGATTTGTCTGATGATAGGGCTTTTAAAGAATTAATGAAAATAAAAGAACCTATAGAAGCGATAATTCATTTAGCTGCATATAAATTTGTAGAAGAATCGTATGAAGATCCAGCTTTATATTATAATAATAACATTCCCATACTACTTCATTTATTAGATTATGTAAATCAAAACAAAATTCCTTATTTTATATTTTCATCATCGTGCACTGTATATGGTGAGCCTGATTATATACCTGTTAATGAAAATTCTCCTCTTAAAGAACCTGCTAGCCCATATGGTCATACAAAGCAGATGAGTGAATATATATTAAAAAATTATGCTAATGCATATAATATAATGAAAGTTATTTCTTTGCGTTATTTTAATCCAATAGGAGCACATCCTGATATAATAATTGGAGAAATACCTACTATAAAATCAAAAGGACTTTTGCCTTATTTGTGGCAAAGTGTAGATAATACTATACCAGAGCTCACTATATTTGGCAAAGATTATCAAACTGTGGATGGTACTCCTCTAAGAGATTATATTCATGTAGAAGATTTAGCAGAGGCACATGTGGCTGCTTTGGATAGTTTATTTAATAATAAGATTAATTCTAATTATGAAGTTATTAATGTGGGATTAGGTAAAGGATATACAGTGCTGGAGCTAATAAATACTTTCGAAAAAGTCGTTGAACAAAAAGTGCCATATAGATTTGGAGCTAGGAGAAAAGGAGATATTTCTGCTATTTATACTGATAATAGTAAAATGAAAGATTTATTAAAATTTTCACCTAAATATAATTTAGAAGATATGCTAGTGCATAGCTGGCAATGGTATAATAATTATAAAAAATATATAAAACCGTGGATAATATTATAGTAACAGGAGGTGCAGGATTCATAGGATCTCATCTCGTTTGTAGATTAGTAAAAAAATATCCTAATTATCATATTATTAATTTGGATAAATTAACCTATGCTGGAGATTTAGATAATGTAAAAGAGGTAGCAAACGAACCTAATTATAGTTTTATCAAAGTGGATATTGTAGACTTCGATGCTATTTTTGAAATTTTTAAAAAATATAATCCCGTTGCAGTTTTTCATTTAGCTGCAGAGAGTCATGTAGATAGATCTATTGTAAATCCAATGGATTTTGTATATACAAATGTGATAGGAACTGTGAATTTACTTAATGCAGCTAAAACTGTTTGGGATGGAGATTTTGATAATAGACGGTTTATACATATTTCTACTGACGAGGTATATGGTTCTTTAGGAGAGCAAGGATATTTCACAGAGCAAACGCCATATTCTCCTCGCAGCCCTTATTCTGCATCTAAAGCATCAAGCGATCATTTCGTTAAAGCTTATTTCCATACATATGGCTTGCCTACTATTGTTACAAATTGTTCTAATAATTATGGTCCTAATCAATATCCAGAGAAACTTTTACCAGTAATAATTAGTAATATTTATCATGAAAAACCATTGCCTGTTTACGGACAAGGTATTAATATTAGAGATTGGTTGTATGTAGATGATCATTGTGAAGCTCTAGAACTTGTTTGGCTAAAAGGTGTTATTGGCGAATCATATAATATCGGTGGTAATAATGAATGGCGAAATATTGATCTAGTGAAATTGATTTGCAAAATTATGGATGAGAAACTTAATAGACCAGTAGGATATAGTGAAAAATTAATAACTTTTGTAAAAGATAGACTAGGACATGATCTGCGCTATGCTATTGATAGTACAAAGATTAGAAAAGAGCTCGGTTGGCAACCTAAAACTGATTTTATTGAAGGATTATCTAAAACAATTGATTGGTATATAGCAAAAATGTAGGTGATAGAGTAGGAGAGAGTGGGTGATGGGGAGACTGGGAGAGGGGGTGACAAGGAGACAGGGAGGCAAAGAGATGAGGAGATTGGGAGACTGCGAGACTCGGAGAGTGGGTGAAGAGGTGATAAGTAAAAAGTTATAAGGAGTTTAGTAAAATATTAATTATAAATTAGTCCACAAATTCACACAAATAAGTACAAAAAAGGTTATTAATCATGACCTTTAGGCCAGGGTATGACAAAGAAATAGTTATGGGGAGAGTGGGAGAGTAGGAGACAAGGAGACTGTGTGAGGAAAAGGTTAGTTTTTTCTAATTAGCTTATAAACACTTAAACTCATCAACTATTTGTTTAAATATGTAGCTAATTATAATACATTTAAATCCAAAATATTATGGATTTATTAAAGGATTTAATATAGGTAAATTATAAATTAATATTCAAATAAATAAAAAAAGGGCAATAAAATATTGCCCTTTTTAAAAATTTTTTAATTAGAATTATTGTGCTACTATAGAGTCTGTAGTAGTAGTGTCAGGTACTTCGGTTATTTCCATTGAAGGCTCAGGTAAAGGTTCATTAAAACCTTCTTTAGGGAAGTTTACAACTTTCCATTCATTTTCGATTTTCTTTAGCTCTACATAGTTTTGTGTACCTTGAGAAGTATAAGTACATTTTTTCATATCTTTGATGTCCATATCTTCGCATATGATGTCTTTAACATCAGGAACAATAGAATCATTTTTTGTAACAGTTTCTCCCATTTGAGTAACTAAACTTTCAATCATATTTAAAATTTCTAATGCTGTACTGTCTGCTAATGATTTAGCTACTTCAAAATCGTCTTGTTGAATAGCTGAAATGAATTTTTCAGTTACTTGCTCTGGTGTATTAGCTTTTTTACATTGTACGAATACTAATGAAACTATTGCTAAGGTGATTACTAATAATTTTTTCATTTAATTTGTAGTTTAGTTGTTTATTAGGTTTTTAATATTATTCAGTAACTGGTTGAGTTTCAGCCATTGCTGCTGAATCGCTTTGCATAGCAGTAGAATCGGTCATAGTCTCTTCTTCAGTCATTTCTGGAAGTTCTTCTCCTTCATAACCTAAAGTAGTAACCATCCATTTACCATCTATTTTTTCTAGTTCTACATAGTTACCATCAAATTTTTCAGAATTTTGAACCATGGTAAAAGTACATTTTACTTTGTTTTCGATTTCTTGACAATTAAGATTTTCATAACTTGCATCTGTAGGGAAGAATTCAGGATATGAACTAACCATATTACTGATTTGATTAATTTGCTCTAAAGCATCACCTGAAGTAACTGTTTTAGCAGTTTCGAAATCTGCTTTTACGTAGGCTGATAAAAATTTTTCTGCTACACTTTGTGGTTTTTCTTTTTGGCAACTGCTGAATGAAACAGCTATCATTGCTACAAATACTAAAATTGCTAATTTTTTCATATTTTTTTGTTTTTAGGGTTTTTGACGTTGCAAAATTACTAAATACTTTTTAAATAAAAAAATTTTTTCTTTAAATATTATATATTTTTCAATTAGTAATTATTTGTTTCTTTTAAAAATATTATTAATATAATTGTAATTTTTGTGAACTTTTATATGAAAAAATGCTGTTTTTACATTACATATTCCACCACATCTAAGCTGTATATTACTTTAATAATAAATGGGAGACAAGAATAGTCCAAAAACAAGATAATATATCACTGCTCTGATAGCTAGATTATTATTCTTTTTAACAAAATATGTCAATATTATATATAGAATAGTTACTATCGAAGCTGAAACTGCCATAATCTGATAACCAGGATATTTACTCATAATGAAAAACATAGCTGTTAAATAAAATGATTTATAAAATAAGGTAAACACTGCCCATACACTATCAATTTTGAAATTACCTCTTTTAATCTCTAGATATGCTAAAAATATTATTAAAAGTGGGAAATAGAAAATAGTTATTATTTTACCAAAGCTTATATCATTTCTACCTAAAGTAGCAGTAATTATAAAAATTGCCACAAAAATGATTTCTTGCCAATCGTATTTATCTAATTTTTTCATATCTTTTTGTTTTTTGACTTTCGACGGTGCCAAATTAGTAATTACTTTTTAAATAAAAAAATTTTCAACTAATTATGACTTCATTATTTATTTTTAGATAATGTGAGCCCATAGACAAATTCTAGTCCGATATAATTAATTTTTTGAGATAACATGGCATAACTATTGTCTATTTGTGTGAACTCATAAGAACCAAAAGTAGGCTCAGCTGGTGAATAATGAAGAATTATATTACACTGAAAAGTATTTTGATTTTTTAGAATTTCTTGAATACCATATTTGAAATAGACACTACCTTTTATTTTGTTAGGATTTCTAAAATCTGCAGTGAACAATGTAGCATTTTCAGTAGCACTAGTAGGATAGGTTTCTACAATTTCTGTATGATTTTTAAATAAAAAACTAACTCTAGCTCCAGCTTCTAAAATATGGAAAGTATTTTTATTATTAGGAAAACGAAATGATTTCTGTATAGATATAGGAATAGTCAAATATTTTTGAGTAATATTAGATTTATTAAATTTTGTAGTAGCTGTATTAGTAGAGTCAAAATAAGGTGCATAAGCATCATCAGGTAATTCCATTTCGAAATGTAGGTCGTAAAAAGCTATGCCACCACCGATACCGAAATTAAGTCCCCAGCCTTTGTTTAAATGCAAATAATAGCTGGCTGTAGCTTCTACACCAGGCATAGGATATGATCTTAATAGCTGACAATTTAGATTATAATAGTCTATACCAATATTTTCTATTACTGCTGTAGTAAGAGAAAATTTTATTTGATTATTGTCTAACCATTTTGTAGTATCGGATTGAGCTTTTAGATTATTAATTAACAGAAAAAATGCCGTTAAGGAAATGATGAAAAATTTGGTTGTATTCATAATTATATATTTTTAAAAATGCCATATTAATGTTTATTCACAAGAGATGTCATCTATCATTACTGCAAAAACTAAAATTACTAATTTTTTAATATCTTTTAATTTTTTAGAGTTTTGATGGTTCAAAATTAGTAATTGTTTTGAGATAAAAAAATTTTTTTCTTTTTTATATGATGATTCCTTATATTTAAACAGCTTAGGTTAAATATATTATAGATTTACAAAATTTCATTTGAATTTAATAACTATGCCAGATACTTCAGGCCACCAAAATACTGAGCTATATTTTACATCTATAATTGCATCTCCACCTTCTTTTTTAGCTCTTAATGATAGTTTATAGAGTAATCTTTCAGGACTGCTAAATATAGAACCACTAGCTGAAATATACTTAACCTCTATATAATCCTCTTCTGGTAATTTAGTAGTATAAATTTTAATGATATTATCAGATTTACTTTGAATGTCTGCCACAGATGTAGTAATGCAACTAGTTGATAAAAATATCAACATAATGATGATTGGGAAAAACTTTATTGTTTTCATAATTATTGATTATTTTATTTATTCACATGCTCCATATAAAATTAAAACAGCAGATAAAATGTTTAATTTAATACCTTTATTAATTGAAAAATTTTAAATTTTTTAAAACATTTAGTTCTTTACCTCTTTTAATTTTTTTTAATAACGACAAATGAATTTTGATTATTGTAAAATAATAATTTTAAAATTACCTCTTCTAATCTCTAGATATGCTGAAATAATTTTAAAAGTGTGAAAGAAAAAAGGGGAAATATAAAAAAAAAAAGTGAATTTTAAATTCACAAATTAAGTTGATAAAAATATTTTTTAGAGAAAACTTTTAAAAAGGGATTATGTTTTATCATAATCCCTTTTTAAACTTATCAAAGAACTGATAATTATTCCATTTTTACCATTTTCTTTGTTTCCACAACTTTGCCATCAATAATAAGTGAATAAATATAGGTGCCATTGCTCAGGTTTGGTGCAAAGACATGCAACTGTCCTGGACCTTTTTCTTTTATATCAACAATTCTTAAAACTTTACCGCTGTAATCAGAGAAGATAATTTGAGCAAAGCCGACATCATCAGGAATAATGTAGTTAATAATGGTACTTTCCTTGAAAGGATTAGGAACGTTCTGTTCAAGCACAATAATATTACTTGTTAATTCAATATAATAAATTGTTCGTTGTAAATCATTAATTTGTAAATCATTAATTTGTCCATCAGTATTCTGGTTTGTTTTTGTGTACATAGTATCACAACAGGCATTTACTATTGCTTGCAGAGCATCTACTTTTGCGTTCAATTCTTTTACTGCTTCTATCAGCACAGGAACGATGCGATTATAGTCAATATATTTGTATCCCTGTGTATCAGTAAATACTACCTCAGGAATAACAGGCACGACATCCTGTGCTATTAGACCTATTTGACGAGAACTATCCTTTAAAGCAGGGAAATTTTCTAAATCCCAATAAAAATACGTACCTTGTAATTGCAATGTTTTTGATAGTGCATCAGTATAAGGTGTCACATTTGTTTTAAAATTCTCATCAGAAAGAATAGGTTCAGAAAATTTTAATGGCTGTGGTTCAGTGGTGAAATTATTTACCTCCGATTTTCCACTTTCACATTTATATTCATTGAAAGCTACAACCCACCAGTAGTAAGTTGTTCCATATTCAAGGTTATAAAATATATAAGAAGTATCTGCTACTGCAACGCTACTCATTAATCTACCGGTTTCATCAGGAGTTGTTGATAGATATACCACATAATAAGCTGCACCTTGGGGTGAGTGCCATGATAAAACTACAGAATCTTGTTCTATATCAGTAGTGCCATTAGCAGGTAAGGATAATAGTGGTGGCTCGGGTAGTAGTGCGGTTGTAAAATCCCATGTCTCTGATGGGCTGCTGTATCCATATTGATTATATGCTTTAACCCACCAGTAATAAGTATTGCCACAATTTAGCCTACCTATTTCCTCTCTTTGAACAGGTATTTGTTGAGTTTGTTGTTCATTTACACTTGTAATTTCGCGTTTGCCAATTCCTAATATTGTAGCTACTGTATCAGTAGTATTAATGATACAAACGAGCCCGCTGGTATCAGGTGTTGTCGATACATATAAATAGTAACCAAAAGCACTAAAAGAATGATGCCATTGAAATTCGGGAATAGGTGACGCTTCTGTTGCTTCATTTGCAGGGTCTATTAGTTGTGGAGGTAATGGTGGACGTTGTATTTGTGATACAATGCTGTCTAACTCCTTTATGGCATTAATAGACAAATAGAAAAATGGATCTGAATTTAAAGTAAGAACAGGCTTTTTTGTTGTATCAATGCTATCAATTACCATCATTACTGTATCTACCATATAAGGTGCTATTTGAGCAAGTTCTTGTGCAATTGTACCAACATATCGTCTGTTTTCAGAAACTCCTAATAATTTTTTATAATTAAAAGAAACAGGGTTTATCTTTCTTACGATATCTAAACCATCTTTATAAGGTATTATATTTGTTTTAAATAAAGAATCAGAGAAATTAATCCATGTAGCACCAGCAGGTTTTGCTGCCTCCCCAAAAACAGTTAACAAATATGGGACATTATTATAAGTAGAACCACCAAATTGTATTTTACCTCTATCTCTAGGAACATATATAGCAAAATTTTTTAAATAATAATTGCCATAAAAATGTGGTGTTTCAAAAAATCCAGATATATTAATATCAGCACCACTGGAAATAAAACCACCTGCAATATTTATTGAATTTTCAGTAGTATTAATACCATTAACCTCTGATAAAATACCAATAGATGCTCCCGCATGAGGTGAACCCAAATAAAATACATTTCCTGGATCATTATTAATAACATTTATTCCAATAGTAGCAGAGTCAGTTGAGTGTTGTAATACATCTAATTTTGCAATAGGATTACAATTAGCATTTGGTAAACCGATACCTATATTATTTTGTGTAGCTAGTTGATTTTGATTATTGGTAAATACAAAATTAAATGTATTAGTAGGAACTTCAATATCTTGCGTAAGTTGTCCAGGATTACCTATAGCACTACATGCTTGTCCAAAACCTGTTCCTGTTGGTGCTTGCACATAAATTACATCACCATCAGCATCAACAGTGAGAACGCCATTATTACCTCCATTTGGAACTGTTTGTGATGACCATGTTAGATTTGTAAATCGAAGACCGCTTGGTGATGGCGATGTTGGACCTGAAGTTATCTCCAATGTATTTTTGGGTTCTAATCCACTGGCAAGATTGACGCCTACTTTACCATTAAGTGGAAGCAATCCAGTATCACTTGGATTAATGCGAAGATTTCCATATGGAGTGGTTTCAAAGTCTGTATAGCGTGTAATATGAGTAATGGTCCGTGTTAATCGTAATTGCGGAGCATTAGCATCAAAAACTTCAAGTTGACGATTGGGATGATAAGCGGATGAAAAAGTTGGACCTATCCCTGTAAAACCCTGAACTAACATGCCATTTGTGGGTGCTGTAACTAAACCTGCATAAGAGGTTCCTACTACCGTATTTCCTCTAACATCTAACTGATTTATTGGCTCAATATCTGGTGTCCAGAAATCACCAATACCCACGAAACCATGATTTCCATTACTAACCATGCGGGCTACTTCAAGGCCATCGTTAGAACTTGCAACAAGACCCAATGCAGGTGGTGCTGTAAATACGAATCTCAGACGGTCTTGTTCAGCGGTAGCTATGGGGTTATTTCCCCAGTTAATAATTGCGTCTGTGCGGCCATGGGGAGGTTCTGGTAGAAATCTAAGCCCAATATACATGTTATCATGATTTTGTTCATTTAAACCGGAATGTATATAAACACCTTTGTTCATCCATGTCCGATACCCCGTGGTTGGCCATGCATTATCACCTATATGCAAATATGCACGTGGAGTTGTTAAATTAGAACCTCCAATCCCCACACGTGGTTCGCCAGTAGTAGCATCGTTTGTTATTATCATTCGTTGAGTATTATTTGTATATATATTTATCGGTTTAATTTCCTGCTGTCGCAGCTCAGCTGTGCCATCAGGAGTGATGCCAACTTTGAAACCATCTGTTAAAGTATTGCCTGTGCTTGATGTAGTCCCTGAATTTGTAATCTGCAAATATGTAGAATGTGGACTGGCTATGCCAGCAAGATCATCGTTTAAGTGAAGTAATGATTGTGGTGTTAAAAAATTTTCTCCTATACCCACATAACCTTGTTGAGTACTTGGGGAATTTCCATCTGTTATAATCATTCGTGTTATCTGTGCGGGATTTAATAATATATTACCCCCCTTAGAATATGTCTCAATACGCAAGTTATAGTCTGTGGATAGATTATATAATCTCGCTATTTCAAAACCACCTCTAAACATACGCCAGTAAGTAGAGTTTGAAGATGGACAATCTGTGCGAAATACTTCGCCTAACGATGCGATGCTACTATTATGCGGTAATATCATATTAGTGGTATTAACATGCAAAAAGGAATTTGTGTAACCACCATCAAAATAACCGACACCAATGCTGCGAATCCAACTATCTTGGTTTCCAGTATTCCTGGGTTGGGCAAATCGATTCTGAGAATTACCCATTGTGATCCATTGTTGAGCATTAATTTGTTGCTGTGCCAGTAGCATCACCGATGCTACAAAGGCAATAATAATTTTTTGTTTCATAAATATTATTTTTAATATGTTTCCTGATTAATTAGTGAGAGGAAACTAATCACTTCCTTCTGCTTTTTTATTAGGAGAGAAGAAAATCCTTTAAAAACGGGATGATCAGTTCTTATTAAATCTTTTTACAGTTTTAAAAATTTAAAATTAATAATTTGTGTGTTTGATATATATATCTGGAATAAATATATTCCAGGAGATAGGCTACTTACATTAATTTCTTCACCAATTTTTGTTATTCCTTCTTTTGATAACTTACCATATATGTTATATATTTTGAAATTAAAATTATTATTTTTTATTCCATCAATATAAATATTATTATTTGTATTTTGCACAATAATGTAATCTTCGCATGGATTAGGATAAATCTGGAATTTAATATTATCAGAAAATAAATTTGTAACATTAGTAATACTATTATCATAATAACTTTGAATTATATTAGGAAATCCCCAACAAGGATATTTACCATTAAGAGAAAAAACATTTGGGGTATAATTACATAATAAACCGGGTTCATTAGGATTTTCAATAACTGTTAACATATCAGTAATTTCACAACTACCATATATTTTCCCATCAGGTCCTATTTGAAAAGATTGATTGAATTCATTATTATTTGCATTCGTAATTACTTTAATTAATGTTTTTGAGTTTAAAATAGCCTCAGGAGTATTAATAGTTAAATCATATTGATGAACTTTATCCGTAATATCTCCAGATTCAATATATAGTTTAGAGTTATTAGGGGAAAAACAAAAACAATGAATAAGAGTATCAGCTGGTAAGCATATTCTATTTGATAGGATGCCTGTTGTTCTATCAAAATTATATAATTCTAATGTGTCAATATCTCCTGTATTTTGATAGTCATTACAAAGAGAGATTCCTATTTTTTCCCCATTTAGACTAAAAATTATTTCTTGTCCCTTACTATTATAAGAATTATAAATATTACTATTTGACCAATATCCAATATTTGTAATTATAGGATTTGTGGAAATTCCTCCATTTGTTATAAGATAAGCAAGAAATTTATTTGTATATAATTCATGAACTATTACCCAGTAATCAGTATTATTTGAATGTTTAATTGCCCCTAATATTTCAGCAACATTGTCACGGATTAATATTCTTTTTTCAGTAACTTCACCCAATCCCCCATTTGCACTCATATCAACAATAGAATAACGAAAACCATCGGCATAGGAATTAAAACAGTCATCTACAGTAAAAATGTAGTAAAAATTATCACTGCCCGGTTTGGGTATAATAACAGCACCATTCATAGGCTCTGGATATTTATTTGGTAATATATACTCTCCATTTTGCATAATATTATGATTTTTATTCCACACATGCATATAATTGCTTACCCCTGGAATAACTTCACCAGCAACATAAAATAAAAAATTTCCTGCTGTATCAGACATTACAGCAGTTTTCCTAACTGTCCAACTTTTACTATTAGTATCAGCAACTGCCTGGCCACTGCTAAAATCAATACCTGCGCCTTTTCCAAAATACCAATGCCAGGTACGTTTGAGGTCAGGATTGTTTTGGGCAATAGTACATTTTCCAAATACTAACATAAAAGAAATAAATAAAATAAATAATGCAAATTTTTGTTTTTTCATATTATAAAATTTTAATCTTACTAAATTAAATAAAATTTTTGAAATAAAAATACTAACAAATAAAAATATTTTTTAGATTAAATTTCTATATATTCCAACATAACCTTGTTGAGTACTTGGGAAATTTCCATCTGTTATAATCATTCGTGTTATCTGTGCGGGATTTAATAATATATTACCCCCCTTAGAATATGTCTCAATTCGTAAGTTATAGTCTGTGGATAGATTATAAAATCTTGCTATTTCAGAACCACCTCTAAACATACGCCAATAAGTAGAGTTTGCAGATGGGCAATCTGTGCGAAATACCTCGCCAGTAGTTATGGGCATAAATTAGAGTAAGTTGTTAACGCTGATGACAAATAAGTGCCATTTGGTATATTAACAATGCCTATCTTTCCTACAGTTAGATTGGCTTGTGTTCGCCAAGAATTATTAGTTGAAAAAAAATTGTTTGAAATTGGACAAAGGCTTCAATGATTGTTGAGGCATAGCATTACTATAATGCTATTTGCCAATTTTTAATTTTCCCATTTTTAAAATAAAATAAATGTGCTGAATGTGGCAGTCTGTATTGGTCTAATACATAGCTAGAATCTATGATTATTTTTACACTTCCTGCATGTATAGTGTCTAAGTAGAAATATATAAATTCATCAGTGAGTAAAAATATTTTTTCATTTTTCAGTGAGTCAGATATTCGCTTTATCACTTTATCTGGATCAAACTGTATGAGTTTATTAGCACAAGAAAGTGGAGTTTCTCGCATAGATAATAGGTAAAAAGTATTTTCATTATTAAATTTATCTTTATTTATAGCCACATATTCATTTATGAGCTTTTCATCAGGATATTTTTCTCTGCAACTACTAACTATGAAAATTATTAATATTAAACAAAATAGTAAAAGAAATCTTTTAGGATTCATAGGAAATTCTTTTAATATTTAATTTATTAAAACAAATCTCTATCAAGAAAATATTATTGTCTATGCTAAAAAACATTGATGGTGTGAAATTATCAACATCAGTTTTTATTTCTCCTAACAAATTAAAATCTTTATCAAAAATTAAAAATGTTTTAGCTCTATAAGAAATTGGAGGTTTTTTATCATCTTTACCATCCTGAGGCACTGGATCTAAGTAAGCTATGATAATATTACCATTAGTTTGATCGCACACGATAGCTTTTTGTATATAATTATTTGCAAATTCATTCAAACGAAAATCATATAGTCCGAGCTGTTTTTGTAATTTTTCTAATCGTTCCTTCTCTTTATTTGTGAATTTTTTATTGAAATTTGCTAATGCATCATTTTCTATAGTTTTTACTGAATTATCATTAAAATTATAAACTAAAAACTCATTTTTTATGCTGTGTTTACCAATAATTTTATCATCAAAAGTAGAAAAATGAAATACATAATTAGGATCAAGCTTTATTTGCTCTTCATTAATCATTTTTATTGGGATTTTATAGAGTTTATTATTATAGAAATCTATGCAAGCGATTATTTCAGTCTGCACAATGCCAAGCTCTGATGTTGGATTAGAGTAATTCAGATATTCTGATAATAATAATTTATGTTTACTATTCCATTGTAGTGGATTCTGTGTCGCTTGTAGATATTCATTTTCGTTTGGTCGATAGGATGGTGAGATTTCATTTTTTTTCAAATCAATAATTGCAAAGTTATTATTACCGCCAGCAATTAATGAATCTTTATTTATAAATGTAATGCTATTGTATTGATTTTTGAGAAAAAAATTACTTATGCTGTCAGAGAGCTCATATTTGCTTAGTAAATTAAAACCATTATCCCAGTAGTAGGTGTATAGTGATATAGTGCTATTCATATTGCTTGGTATCAAAAATAAAAAAGTAGTATCATTCCACTTTTTAATATCTATCATTGCGATATTAATTTTACTAGTGATTTGCTTAATATCTGGATGACTGATAGTGCAGCTATCAATTGTGAAATTTATTTTTGCTATGTCTTTATTATTTTGGCAGGAATAGCAAAGGCACAATGTCATACTAATCAATAAAATATAATATTTTTTCATAATTATTTTATTTTTTCATATTTTTTAACATTTCATCTGGATGTTTTGATAGCCCTTGTTCATATAAAAGTAAATAAAAATTATAATGATTTAAAATGAAGGTATCAGAGCATTCTAAAGCATTTTTATCATTTTGCCATATCGATATTTCATCCACAGTAAAACCAAATTTTTCTAATATATTTGCACAATCTAAAGTAATATATGATCCTTCAATAATAATAGGAGTACAAGGAAAACAGCAAGGACATTGTTCAAAAGCTCCAGGGGTACAACAAACGCCATAAACACAATTTCCTTCAATTCTGTAAAGGCAACTTTGTAAAACGCCCTTAAATCCAATTTCTTTAACATTTTATAATAGCTGTTTGGGTATCTTCTTTTTGGCAACTGCTGAATGATACAGCAATCATTGCTACAAAAACTAAAATTGCTAATTTTTTCATATCTTTTTGTTTTTAGGGTTTTTGACTTTGCAAAATTAATAAATACTTTTTAAATAAAAAAATTTTTTTATTTTTTCTTAAAATTATTTATATTTAAAGTTCTATAACGTTTATTTTGGTTAAATTATTTAGGTTTATATTTAACTATACAATTGTTGTTATTAATCCACAAATGCACACAAATTATAATTTAAAGTTGATAAGTTGAGACGATTAGACTGCGAGACGTGGTGACGAGAAGAGAGGGAGAAGAGGTGATTAGTGATTAGTGATAGGTGATAAGTGATGGAGTTGAATAGTTTATATAGTATAGTAAGATAATAGCTGTAAATTAATTAACAAATGCACTAAAAAAGCTAAATCATCAGTGTTAATTTGTGTAAATCTGTGGATGAAATTATAGACATTGCTGGTTGTTATTTATTGTCCACAAATGCATACAAATGAGCACAAATAATAAATTTACCCCATGAGATATAGAGTAAAAGATACATTAAAAGTTGAATACTAGTTATCTCACGGGGTAAATCCCAAAATCCTTTAATCTCCCAAATCCCACTTCAGACAATTAATTTCTATCATTCTCTGTGTTCTTTGTGCATTCTTTGTTAAATTTGTGGTTAATATTTAACTGTGCAATAATAAATAAAATTCATTATTATAAAATTACCCTCTTTTAGCATTTACTCTACCACAAACCTCCCCCTGAACAACTTCTCCCCTTCTTCGCCTGCCAAAGCGCATTGACCGCAGGTCAGTTCAAACACATAAACCCCAGCAGACAAATTACTTCCATCAATTTCCACTGTATTTCCATAAATTTCATTAATTTCCATTACTACCTTTCCTGTAACATCTATAATAAGCAATTTGTATTTTTCATTTTTAGGATTATCAAAAGTTATTATTGCATATTCTGTGAATGGATTGGGGTATATTGAGAGTAAATTGTAATTTTCTATTTCATTTATTCTATCCGGCTCATTTGTTAATTTCACTACCCAAGCGTCAGAATATCCATGATTTCCCGACACATCACCGTTATTGGACAATGTTTCACCAGCCACAATAAATCCACCATCACTTGTCTGCTGAATGGAGTTTGCAAACTCATAATTTGTACCGCCAATACATTTTTGCCATTCAATATCCCCTGAACTGTTAAGTTTCACTACCCAATAGTCATAATATCCATGATTCCCTGATACATCGCCGTTATTGGAATGTGTGTAACCAGCCACAATAAATCCACTATCATTTGTCTGCTGGATGGAGTATGCCCAATCCGAATTTGTTCCACCGAGGCATTTTTGCCATTCAATATCCCCTGAACTATTAAGTTTCACTACCCATGCGTCACCATATCCATGATTACCCGACACATCGCCGTCATTGGAAGATGTAGAGCCAGCCACAATAAATCCCCCATCACTTGTTTGCTGGATGGAGTTTGCAATATCCCTATTTGTACCGCCTAGGCATTTTTGCCATTCAATATCCCCTAAACTATTAAGTTTCACTACCCAAGCGTCATAAGATCCATGATTCCCCGATACATCGCCGTCATTGGACATTGTTTCACAAGCCATAATAAATCCTCCATCACTTGTCTGCTGAATGGAGTATATATAATCATTAAATATTCCGCCATCACTATTTGTACCGCCGAGGCATTTTTGCCATTCAATACCCCCTGAACTGTTAAGTTTCACTACCCAATAGTCACTACCTCCATGATTCCCCGACACATCACCATCATTGGACCCTGTAATACTAGCCACAATAAATCCCCCATCACTTGTCTGCTGGATGGAGTATGCAAAATCATAATTTGTACCGCCGAGGCATTTTTGCCATTCAATTTCCCCTGAACTGTTAAGTTTAACTACCCAAGCATCACTACCTCCATGATTTCCCGACACATCGCCATCATTGGACCCTGTTAAACCAGCCACAATAAATCCCCCATCACTTGTTTGCTGGATGGAGTATGCAAAATCATGATCAGTTCCGCCGAGGCATTTTTTCCATATAATATCCCCTGAACTGTTAAGTTTCACTACCCAAGCGTCTCTACCTCCATGATTTCCCGACACATCGCCATCATTGGACAATGTTTCACCAGCCACAATAAATCCCCCATCACTTGTCTGCTGGATGGAGTATGCAATATCTTCAGATGTTCCGCCGAGGCATTTTTGCCATTCAATAGCTGGTGCCTGGGCATGGGATTTATTATTGACCCCATTAAATAATATTAATGCTAAAAGTATTGTAATAAATGTAATATTACTCACATAGTGACTCAGAGCTACCTTCTGAGTATTTATTGATGTAAATTTTGAATTTTTCATATCCATTTAATTTTTTACGGTTTTACATAGCTAAATTATAAAAAATTTTTAAATAAAAAAAATATTTTAATCCTTGTCCATATAAAACGTTATAAAACCATATTTAATTTATCTAAAATAGCAATATTATAATTAAAAACTTAAATAATATAGATTAAATTGGCTTTGTTAATATTTTTCTTAGTAAGTTTATTGAATTAGGCGTTTAATTAATAACTAAATTATTACTGGTTCATCCTCGATAATAGCTATTTTTCTTATGAGCATAATTGATTTTAAATAAATTTTTATTTAAATTACTTTTCTTTGTCAGCCACACAAAGAAAAGTAACAAAAGAAAAGTCTCCGCTGTGGAAATGTTTTGATAAAACTACGCAATCACCTCTGTGGGTTTACAAACTCGCAAGCTTTAGCTTGCTCAAACAGTGTAAACCCTTATATCCAACACGGCTTGCTTGTTTTATTGCAAATCATTTCCCAATGCGGTATTGCCATAACTTACGAATTATTGTAAAGGCATTTTTTAGTACAAAAAATCAAAAAGGACTTTATTATCTAAACGCATATTTCAATAAGTTTATTATGATTTCTACATTGTGAAAATACTAATAGCTATGCCACACATGCATATTATTAATATTAAATTGTATTCTGATAAAAGGAATTAATTTGCTATAATCTCCATTAATGCTGCATCTGTATTCTAATCCAGCACCCAAGTAAATATAATCTACATAGTTGATTTTATATTTATACATAATATTAATCTGTGTAGCTATCAATCTCTCCACATTTCCCTGTCCTATAACATTATAGAATGGGTTTACGGGAATGTTATTGCCTGTATAAGCATCAAAGGTAGGTTGGAAAATATTTTGTCCAAAATGAGTACCAGTAGAGTCATAGCCAATGTGTTTATAGAAACTTATGAAATAAAATTGCCAATTTTTTTTGATAAGTGAAGCCTCAAGCAAAGCTTCGTAAAAATTGGCTCCGAAAGGATGAGCAACAGGCTGGCCATTATTAGAGAAATTTTGAATGGGATTTTTGTGACTATAAGTATAAGGGCGAACAGCATTAAATTCTAATCTCGAGCGGAAATTATTATTATTTGTTCTCCACTTGATACCTATTTGTATGGCATATTTATTCATCCAATTACCATAAACTATGTTGCTATCATTAGGATGTAATCTATGCTTTATGTCTTTTCGAAATTCACTGAAAATGAAATCATCTAAAATAGCTTGTCCATAGATTTGAAAATTTTTACCAGCGCGCCAATTAAAATTCCCACCAAAATATAAATTATAAGGTGATCCAAGGGAATAATCTATATATCTGTAAAAAATGTGAGGCAATAAATATACAAACTCAAAATTGTTGTGAGTACTATCTCTAGCAGGATAAATGATGTTTTCGAAAAATGCAAATCGCCATTTTTGCCCGATATTAAATGAAAAACTATGAAATATGGAATATTTATCATAGTTTGGCTTTGTTAATGGATTAGTCCATCTCATCATAGCCCATGAAAAATCTAATCCTTTGATTGTAAATCGCTGAAGCAAATAAGGATAATTGGCACTGGCGTATGATATATTCAATCCTCTATATCCATTACCCCAATGAAATTTACTGTAACCCACAGACAAAGTATAATGATTTTTTACAGTCATAGTTAGTTCTATAGGTGCATTCCACGAGTAATGTTCATTATAAATTTTTTCTCCTCCAGGGAAACGAGAGATAGAATCATATTCGTCTAGGTAATCATACAAAGAAAAAAATAAAAACTCAGGTTTTGTCCATATTTTGAAAAAAGTATTTTTGTTTTGAAACTCTTTTTTAAAGTTAACTCCGAACAAAAGTTCATAATTTTTTTCACTTGCTAATCCACTAAAATAAGGGGTGATCATATGTAGTGTGCTATCAATATCATTACTATGTAAAAAATCATTGTCATCAAAATTTTTATTTATAACCGTATTTTGTGACATTGCTACCATGCTTATCATCAGTAAAATAAAAAATAAAAATTTCTCCATTAAAAATTAAGTTTAACTTTTTTTTACAAAAATAGTTAAACTTAAAATTATAAATTAATAGAAAAAATACTAATGTTTATATTTTAGAAAATACAGTGTCTATGACCAAACACCAGGAATATGATAACCACATTTCGTGCAATTTCCTTCGCTATTTAAACCTATGATAGATGTATGATAACCTTGACGTTTTATCAAAATAGAATTGCATTGAGGGCAAAAAGTACTATCATTATTTACGTCTAAAACATTACCAGTGTAAACATATCTCATACCATTATCACGAGCTATTTTGACAGCAGCCATAATAGTTTCTACAGGTGTAGGTGGTAAATTAGATAATTTATATGCAGGGAAAAATCTTGAAAAATGTAAAGGTACATCTGCGAAACCATTATCTATCAACCATTTCACCATATTCTCTATCATATTCAAATCATCTGTATAGGTGGGTACTATTAGATTAGTGATTTCTAACCAAACACCATTTTCTTTTAAATTTTTTAAAGTATTTAAAACTGGCTGTAGTTTACCACCATTTAATCTTAAATAAATATTATCGTCAAATGATTTCAAATCTATATTGGCAGCGTCTAAATATGGAATTAAATCAGCTAATGGTTGAGGATTAATATATCCATTGCTAACTAAAACAGTTTTGATGCCATTATTTTTAGCTAAAAGTGCAGTTTCATACATAAATTCATAAAAAACAGTAGGCTCATTGTATGTAAATGCTATAGATGGTATATTTTGTGCTAAAGCTGCTTTTATCAGTTGCTCTGGTGTGTAATTATAAGATTTTACAGACAATGGAGATACCTGAGCTATATCCCAATTTTGGCAATTTTTACATGAAAAATTGCAACCTGCTGTACCAAAGGATAGTATAGTAGACATAGGTAAGAAATGATATAAAGGTTTTTTTTCAATTGGATCGATATTAAGTGCTACTATTCTGCCATATGATAAGCTGTATAATTTACCATCAATATTTTTGCGATCTTTGCATATACCTACTTGTCCGTCCTTTATTACGCAATAATTAGGACATAGTAAACATCTAACTGTAGTATCATTAATATTTTCCCAATATTTGGCTAATTGTTCTTCGTTTTGCATGATTTTATTTATTGTATTTTTAGCTTCTAATTTATTTAAAAATGGAAGTTGTGTTAATAAAAATCCACCTACTCCTGTAATTAAACTTTGCTTGATAAAATCTCTACGATCCATAATTAATTTATGAAAATAAATTTTACAAATTTAAGCATTTTTATTAATTTTTCAAAAGAAATTTTTTTAATTAATAACTAAATTATTACTGGTTTATTCACTTTAATAGCTATATTTCTTATGAGTATTATTGATTTTAAATAAATTTCATTCTAATTTATTTTTCTTTGTTAGCCACACAAAGAAAAGTCTCTGCTCGGGAAATGATTTGATGGGTTTAAAATTATAAAACCCTATAAAATCGTTTCTATCCAATACGACTTGCTTGTTTTATTGCAAATTATTTCTCAATGCAGTATTGCAAAACTTGTGCGATAGCATTATTGAAAGAGTCTGCTTTTTTAAATCCATATTTATTATTCAAATAATTAGCTAAATATTCTTGCTCAGTTTGTCCTTTCACTGGAACTAAAATAGCATTTTTATTTATTAAAAATAAATCCATTATAGTAGAATAACCTGCTGTAGAAATTATATTTTTAGCGTTTGAGACTATAGATAGCCATTGGATATCATCTGGAGAATTTATAATCGTTAGATTAGTATGATTAATTCCAAATAAATATGGAGAGATTATAGCAAAAGAAACTGAGGTATTCAAAGAAGCAAAATCACTTAATTTTTTTACAATTAATTTGCAATATGATAATGGAGCAGAAATTAATATAACTACATCATATTGTTTTTCATTTTTTGAAATATATAACTTATCAAATCTAGATAAAGGTCCTATATATGAGACAGGTAATTTATTATAATTAGATGGATGAGATAATTTGCCTGCTAAGCTTTCATTATAAGCTTGGTAATCTGGAATCAAAATTTGATCGTATTTTTTAAGATAATGCCTTATATAACTATTAATTAATGGATTAGCAAAAGATAAATATTTTGGTAAAATTACATTTAGCTGGTGAGTAATGAAATATGAAGTAACATTTTTATTAAATAAACCGTAGCGATTATCACTAATGATGATATCTATTTTGTACAATTTTATTAATTTTTTAAGTTTAAAATGTTCATAAATAGTTTGCCAGATTATCTGAAAAGCGATGATGAAATAATTAAAAATATTAAGGCCATTTTTAGAATATTTAAAATGAATAGAATAAAATGGGATGAATTGAGCATTATCAAAATATTTTTTGATTAAAGCAAAGCTTTTACCATTACCAGCTATAATGATGTCATTACCATTATCTGATAATTTTTTAATAATAGGAATGAGCCTAGTAGCATGCCCGAGTCCCCAATCTAATGGACTAATAAGTATTTTCATTTATTAGTATGTAATATAACAAAAATATTATGCAAAATTTAAAAAAAGATATCAATAAATAAAGCTATTTTTTTAGTATTTTTGTAAATAAAGAAAAAAATATGGACATAATTCCTATTTTAGCAAGCATCAGTCTTGGATTTTTTTTAATGGCTACATCGTATCGACATGCATTAATTTTCAAATCAAATGCACAAATTGTAATGGTGAATTTGATTTTTGCTATAGTATCAATGTTAATGTACTTTTTAGGTTACAAATTAGGATTGGCTACGATGGTTACTTTACCTTTCTATCCTGGCATAATAAGTATAATTCTATTTCTATTTTTAGCTGTTAGGATGTATTTCAGTATAGCTAAGGGCAAACTAAGTGAATTAATTGTAGATTTGAATAAATTTAAGACAGTACTTACGATATCGTTATCATTGAGTTTCGAATCATTTTTAGCTGCTTTATCTGTCAGTTATATGTTTGCTAATATCTATAGATCGATGTTGTATACAATTATTTTTATCTTGCTATTTTTATTTATTGGTGTATATGCGGGCAAGCAGGTTAATAGATTAGGCTCTGTAAAAATATTTTATATTATGTCTTCAATGTTTTATTTCATTAATGGAGTGGTTTGTGTAATTATAACCTTGATTAATACTTAGATAAATTGAATTAGGCGTTTAATTAATAACTAAATTATTACTGAGTATCATTGATTTTAAGTGAATTAAGAAAGATATCGACTGGGGAAATGATTTGATAAAACTACTATTTAGATATCCCTTTAATCAACTTCTCAACTAATCAACTTATCAACTTTATACAATAAGTTTAATAAAAATATTCTTTTAATCTTTCGAATAATGATTTACCAGATGATTGTCTTTGCACATTAAAATCTTTCATTTTTTTCATTTCTTCCAGCAAAGTTTTTTCTTCTTTTGTAATTTTGTCAGGCACATGAATATTTATACTCACAATGAAATCTCCTTTTTGAGATGAATTAATATCTGGCAACCCTTTATTTCTCAGTCTAAACAATTTACCTGGTTGAGTGCCAGGAGGTATTTTAATAGTAGCTTTACCATTTAAAATAGGTATTTCGATTTCAGTTCCTAAAACTGCGTCTGGATAAGAAATATAATGTTCGTAAAAAATATTTAACCCATCTCTTTTAAATAATGGATGTTCTTCTTCCTCTATTAGAACTATTAAATCACCTGGAACGCCATATAATATTTGATTGCCTTGGCCTTTGAGTGTTATTTGCATATCTTGCAGAGCACCTGGAGGGATTTTAATAGTAACAACTTCTTTAGAATCTTCTTGACCAGTGCCACCGCAATGTTCACATTTTTCTTTTACTATTTTTCCTTTACCATTACAATTAGGGCAAACATTAGTAGATTGCACACGTCCGAAAAGAGTATTTGTAATTTGAGTAACCCTACCAGTGCCACGGCAAGTAGGACAAGTAATTATGCTGGCTTCAGATTTAGCTCCTATACCTTCACAAACATGACAAACTACTTTTTTATTTAATGTAACTTTTTTTTCTACACCTGTGAGTATTTCTTCTAGTGTCAATTTTATACGAATACGAAGATTAGTGCCTTTTTGAGTATAGGTTTGATAATAATTTCCCTCTCCACCTCTTCTTCTGAAACCAAAAAAATCATCAAAGATATCATTTAAATTAGAGAATATGTCATCATTGCTGAAAAAATCATCGCTCATTCCTGCATCACCATATTTATCATATCTCTGCTTTTTGTCTGCATCACCTAATACTGCGTATGCTTCAGCAATTTCTTTAAATTTTTCTTCAGCTTCTTTATCCTCTGGATTTCTATCTGGGTGATATTTCATTGCTAGCTTGCGATAAGCTTTTTTTATCTCATCATCGCTAGCATTTCTATCTATACCTAAAATTTCGTAATAATCTTTCTTTGCCACAATCTAATTTTTATTGATAAACTACAACTTTTGCATAACGTAAAACCACAGGGCGGTCTTGTAGATTTAATTTATAGCCTTTCATTAAAACTTCAGCAACAGTATTTTTCTTATCTTCAGGCCCCTCTATAGTACTAATAGCCTCATGTAATTCAATATCAAATGGCTCATTTACTGGATTAATTTCCTCTACTCCATATTTTTTCAATATATTTAAAAATTTTTGATAAATTAATTTATATGCGTCAGAAATCGCGTCTAAAGTTTGATTTTTTTCTATTGCTTCTAGCCCTCTTTCTATATCATCGATAATTGGTAAAAGATCAATAATCAATTGCATATTAGCTGTGTCTATAAGGTTTAGTTTTTCTTTGTTAGTTCTTTTTTTATAATTATCAAACTCAGCACATAATCTCAAATATTTATCATTGAGTTGATCATTTTGATTTTTTAATTCGTCTAAATATTTTTGGATTTCGTCTTTATTATTCTCTTCTTGAACATCCGTGTTGATTTCTTCTGGATTTTCGAGGTTCTTTTCTTCATTTTTCAAAACATCTTTCTCTTTCATATAAATATTTTTTTTAAGTTAATCGCAAAATTCTTGCCTTTATTAAAAATTAGACAATTTGTCAGGAACTGGAATATTTAATTCATTTAATATTTGGTTAAGTTCATTTATGACTTCTGGTAAAATCGAAATACCATTTTTTTTATGAAAATTAGTTTTTTCTACTTCAGGATCATTAGGTATAAGTACAGGCTGATTAGGGTCAATGGGAGTAGTTGCTCTCATAGTTCTAATCCATAAATCCATATAATTTTTTACCTCATCAGTTGGTCTAAAAGCATCCAGTTTGATAGCAGCAAAAAAATGTCCTAATCCTTTGCCAGGATAGTAATCTTTTTCTGGAAGATAACTAACCTGTGGAGGCACAAAATTACCAAAATTAGCTCCTGATAATATAGCTGTCAATATATCCACTATTGCAGTTAAACAATATCCTTTATAGCCAGCATGCTCATAATCGCCACCTAAAGGTAAAATGGTTCCTTTTTTTCTCAAAACAGATGGGTCAATTGTAGGGATGCCATCAGCAGTTTGTAGCATACCTTCGGGGACAGTTTTGCCTTGTTTTTCCAATAATTCGACTTTACCACGAGCTATTGGTACAGTAGCGAAATCGGCTAAAAACATTGGTTCGTTTTTTGTGGGCATAGCAAAAGCAATAGGATTAGTACCAAGCATTGCCTGTTTAGCGAATGTGGGAGCTACAGTTGGGTTAGCATTAGTCATTGCTATACCTATCATGTCGTGCTTTACAGCTTTGATAGCATAATATCCTGCTATACCGAAATGATTCGAATTATTAACAACCACAACGCCACAACCTGCATTTTGAGCTTTTGATATAGCTAAATTCATAGCAAAATCACCACTAATCATTCCTAAACCATTATCACCATCTACTAGACCTGTAGCTAAACTTTCTTTAATAATTTTTGGTTTAGCATTAATATTTAATCTATTTTTTTGCCATAATCCTAAATAATCTTTTACTCTCACTAAACCATGTGATGGGATACCACGCAATTCAGCTTCTACTAGCACATCAGCTACTAATTCTGCATCATTTTTATCCATTCCAATAGTTGTGAAAATATCAGTTATGGCAATTTTTAAATCATTATAATTAATAATAAATTTATCAGAGTTCATATTTTTTAGAAAAAATTATTAAATTATTTAGCAAAAGAAACAGCTCTTGTTTCTCGAATAACTGTAACTTTAATTTGGCCTGGGTATGTCAATGAATTTTCTATTTCTTTGCTAAGGTCCATAGATAATTGAAAAGCATCTGCATCAGAAATTTGATCTGCGGAAACGATAACACGTATTTCTCTACCAGCTTGAATAGCAAAAGATTTTTGGACTCCATTATAATTTTGAGCAATATTTTCTAACTCTTTAATACGAGTAATATATGCATCTATAACATCTCTACGTGCACCTGGTCTAGCACCACTAATAGCGTCGCATATTTGAATGATTGGAGCTAATAAAGTTGTAGCTTCTACTTCATCATGATGAGCACCAATAGCATTAATAACATCAGGATGCTCTTTATATTTTTCTGCTAATTTCATACCTAAAATAGCATGAGGTAATTCTGGTTCATTATCAGGAACCTTACCAATATCGTGCAATAAGCCAGCTCTTTTAGCCAATTTAGGATTGAGACCAAGCTCTGCTGCCATAGTAGCACACATCAGAGCTACTTCTTTACTATGTGCTAGGAGATTTTGTCCAAAAGAAGTACGATATTTCATTTTACCAATTAATCGAATCAAATCTTGATGCATATTAGTGATACCAAGATCTATGAGCGTATCTTTACCTGCTTTCATAATTTCTTGCTCGATTTGTTTTTTTACTTTAGCTACTACTTCTTCTATACGAGCAGGTTGTATACGGCCATCAGCCACTAGCATTTCTAAAGATAATCTAGCTATTTCTCGCCTAACTGGATCAAAAGAAGATAAAACAATCAAATCTGGTGTATCATCAATGATTATTTCTACTCCAGTAGCAGCTTCTAAAGTTTTAATATTTCTACCATCTCTTCCGATAATTCTTCCTTTCATATCATCACCAGAAATAGGGAAAGTGCTTACAGCAGCTTCAGAAGAATACTCGGTAGCTGTACGTTGAATAGTTTCAATAATGATTTTTCTAGATTCATCTTCTGCTTGCATACGAGCTTCATCTACTAGATTTTTAACATAATTTCTCACTTGGATTCTAGCATCTTCTTTCATTGACTCTATCAGTTCTTTACGAGCTTGTTCAGCAGTTAATCCAGCAATTCTTTCTAATTGATTTCGATATGCTTTTAGAGTTTCGCTAGTCTTTTCTATTTTTTCACTTAGAGAAGCTTGATCTTTGATTAATTGTTCTTTTTGTTGATTATACTCTTTAATTTTCTTTTGTAGCTCATCATTTTTTTGCTTGATAACGAGGTCTTGTTGCAATAGTTTATTTTCTAAAGCATTAAGTTTTTTTGTTTTTTGTTGTATTTCCTCTTCAGCTCTTGTTTTATATTGAAGAGATTTTTCTTTAGCCTCGAGTATTTTTTCTTGTTTCAATACTTCAGCTTGTTTTTGAGCATCTTGTAATATTATATCACGTTTTTTTAAAGCATTTCGCTTAATTATGAAATACCAAGCTGCTATGCCAATAGCTATTACAGCTATTTCTATCACCAATATCACTACATTTGTCATAGTTTTATATTTTTTTAGTTAGTTAATTTATTTTTTTAATTTATTTTAAAACTTTTAAATTAAAAAAAATTAGTTTTAGAATGCTATGACAATATGGGGAGGTGAGTAAAGTGAAAAATTATTAAACTCACACTTGTGTATCAAATAAAGATAATATTTGCTCCAATCTACCACCTAATTCCTCCTCAACAAAAAGATGTTCTTGTTGTAATTTTGATAAAGTAATAGCCTGCTCTATTAGCAGCATTGATAAAAGAGTTTGTAGGCTTTGTCCCGTATATTTGCGTGAGTATATCGTTAATTGATCATCTAGAGCTTTTACAATTTTTCTAATATTAGCTTCATCACTTACATTTACTTTTAGAGGTATGGCTATGCCACCTAAACTAACATTAATATTAATAGTTTCCTCCATTTCACCTTACTCTTTTAACATTGCTATACATTTATCAATACGATTTATCATCTTTTTGATATGACGAGTTGCTTGGTCAGTAGCGCCTTTTTCTTCAATTATTTTTGATACTTTTATATTTATTATTTCTTTATCTTTATTCATTAATTCATTCTTTAATTCTATAATTTCTCTACCAAGCGACTCATTTTCTTTTTTAAAATTTGTCACAGCATCTTTTAACTCATGATTTTGCAGCATTAACTCCCTGATTTTTATTTCTATTTCAGAGATTAATACATCAAAATCCATTTTTTATACAAAATTAATAATTTTTTTTGAATTGATATTAATTTTATAAATAAGTTAATTATTAATTATAACTGGTTAAAAGACAACTAATTAAATGAAATAATTTTTTTTAAATGTAACTTTCAGCAATAAAATTCGTTACATATTTAAACTATTTTTTATATGAAAATAAAATTTTTAATTTTAGTAATTTTTTTAATCGTTTCTACATCTAATGCACAAAATTATCTACAAACTCTAAAAGATTTCGATAATTTGACATTAGATGGTGGTAATTATATTTTAAAAAAAGGTAATGGACAAATCAGTTATACACCTGATGATAATTATATAATTTCATATAAATATGATTCTATTACAAAAACATTAAATATTAAAGTAAGAGCTCGAGAAAAGCTTAAATTTAAAAAAAAATCTGCACCATTAATAGAACTAACTGTACCATCAGTAAAAAAAATTAAAATAAGTTCTGCAGCAAAGTTAGATGTAATAGATACCTTGTATAGCCCATATTTTAATCTTAAAACCGAAGAAGCTTCTTTTTGCAAACTTGCAATTATCGGCGATACTATTAAAATGGAAGCAGATGAGGCTAGCAGTATAAAAACGTATAATCAGGCTAAAAATTTATTTTTATCAGCAAAAGAAGCTAGTAAAATTGAAATACATGGGAAATGGGAAAATGTAAATATAAAAGCTCAAGAAGCCAGTAAAATTGACATCGAAGGTCAATGTAATAAATTAAAAATAAATGCTGAGGAAGCTAGCACTGTGAATGCTTCTAAGCTATCAGCTAAAATAGGAGATGTAGCAGCCGAGGAAGCTAGTTCTGTAATAATTAACGTTAGCGACACTCTGCACAAGGTAGTCAGAGAAGCCTCATCAGTAAGAAATTCATCAAATCCTAAAGAAATCATAGGTACAAATAACATAAAAAATTACAATAAATTGGCAGAATTATTTTCATTTTTATTTTTTATGCCAATTTTATTGATTTTTGCTATTTTTTTAATTCCAATTATAATATTTGGATTTTTCTTGTAGCAATTTATTAAGAAAATTTAAAGTTTATCAAATCAATAGGGATAACTCGGTGATTTGGTGAGATACAAATAGCAATGCTAGTGAGAGTGAGGGATATTTTATTTTATAAAATTAATGAGTAATCTTGAATAAATTTTTTATCTAATTTACTTTTCTTTGTCAACTACACAAAGAAAAGTAACAAAAGAAA